>OLWC01000454.1_pt1 | contig 18934 bp, 20 predicted proteins | sample 1673911 | NCBI WGS metagenome assembly OLWC01 (sample SAMEA103958134, study PRJEB25191) | human gut metagenome
AAGTTTTACAACGCGCAAAAGAAGCTGGAGGAAGGCGGCTTCATCGTCGTAAATCCGGCGCTTCTTCCGGCGGAGGGCTTCACGTGGGAAGCCTATATGCGTATGTCCGGCGCTATGCTTGCAGAGTGCGCCGAAGTCTGTTTTCTTCCGGACTGGAAAGAGAGCAAAGGCGCAAAATATGAATTCGGCGAAGCAATGGCGCAGAACAAGCCGTTTTTCTTCTTCGCTGATTGGGAACGGGAGGGATCACAGAATGCAGAAAAATAAAATGCCCGTTCCGACGGAAGCGCAAGAGCAAATGACGCTGTTTTCGTGGGCGGCTATGCAAAGCGGGAAATATCCCGAATTGAATTTGCTTTATCACGTCCCGAACGGCGGGAGCAGACACAAGGCGGAAGCGGGACGGCTTCGGGCGGAGGGCGTGAAAGCGGGCGTTCCCGATCTATGCTTGCCCGTCGCCCGCGGGCAATATCACGGGCTTTACATAGAGCTTAAACGGCAACGCGGCGGCAGGACAAGCGATCATCAATCGGAGTGGCTGGACGCTCTTTCGGCGCAGGGCTACAAAGCCGCGCTTTGCTACGGCTGGGAACAGGCGGCGGGAACAATTATCGAATATCTAACCGGAGGTGGCACACATGACTAAAAAGCAAACAGAGCTTTCCGAAGAGTTGCGGGAAGCCGTATTTGAAGCCGCGCGCGCAGGGGCGGCGGAAGCATACACACAGAACACGGGGTACGTAAATTACTTCAAGGCAATGGAAACGTTGCTGTATAACTACAAGAAGCTGGCGGCACTTGTAGCCGATGAAGAAGCGTATTGCGAAGTTGAGTATCACGCGGGACGAAAGACGTTTTCAACGACACCACAGGCGAAGGGCTTTATTCAGCGCAAGACGGAAGCGGAGATCGTCGAGGAAATGCGAGAGGAAAAACAAAAGCAGTTCAAAGAAACGAAATCCGGCTTTGACAGCTTGACACGCGCTATTTCTCTTTTCGAGGGGCATAAAGAATTCGTTGTGATCCGGCTTTACTATTTCGGCGAGGACATCAACGGCAATCCACGAGATGGCGGAACGGCGACGTGGGAAGAGATCGTAGAAGAGCTTTCCGACGCGGGCATTCTCAAAGAGATAAAGACGGCGCGCCGCTGGCGGAACAAGATCGTCAATGATATGGCGGTATGCGTATTCGGTATTCCGGCGGCGGTATCAGCGGCGACATACCGGAAAGCCGTTGACAAATGACCAAAACGCGACCAAACAATGCACCTTGTCCGCGACGCTTACGCGTGATATAATAATTACGCTGAATTATTGCGAATTGAATAGCGCGGGATAAAGCCTTTTGTGTGAATGCACGGAAGGCTTTTTCTTTTACTCTTTTGCACAGACTTTTCCACAGGAAGGAGGATAACCGCATGAAGCCGTGGGCGGAAAGGTTTTACAATTCGGACGCTTGGCGTTCATGCCGCGACAGCTTCTTGAAGTCGAAGGGCTACTTGTGCGAACGTTGTTCAACACCGGACGATCCAGTAACCGCAAAGATCGCACATCACAAAACATACTTGACGAAGCAGAATATCAACGATCCATACATAGCGCTTTCGTGGGATAATCTCGAAGCGCTTTGTCAAGATTGCCACAACAAAGAACACCACCGGAACGACAAGAAAAAACGGTACGCATTCGACGAAGCGGGAAACCTCATATCCCCCCCTATTCGCTCAAAATTTAGGGAGGGTTCGACACCGAGGGCGGGAGATTAAAAATACTCCGCAGGCGCGCGCATAACGGGTGTACGCGTTTAAGGGGGTGTGGGTTGACCGGAAAAGGGGGTGATATTTATGGCGACAAAGAAGGACTTGACGAAAGAAGAAAAGATCAAGCGGGAGTTTTCCCGATTGAAGCGCATTTTCAAAGACTTGGATAAAAACAAGTTGCAGACCGTCGAAAGCCTTATCAAGAACGCGGCGTTCATGGCGGTATCCCTTGAAGAATTGCAAGAGATCATCAACGAAGAGGGCTACACCGTCGAATACCAAAACGGCGCAAATCAGAGCGGGACGAAGCAAAGCGACGCGGTGAAAACACATATCGCCATGACAAAAAATCACGCCGCAATTATCAAACAGCTTTGCGATCTTGTACCGCCGGAGAAGAAAAAGGAAAGCCGTTTACAGGCGTTACGGGACGAATAAAAATGCCCTTTTCAAATTACATTTACGAGTATTACGACGGCATTTCTTCCGGAAATATAACCGTCGGCAAGTGGGTTCGCCTTCTGTATGAATACATCGTGAAGGGGCTTCAAGAAGGGCTTTTCACCTTCAACGCGAAGAAGGCAAACAAGGCAATTCGGTTCATCGAAAACTTTTGCCATCATTGCGAAGGGCGCACAGACCTTTTGAAGCTGGAGTTGTGGCAGAAAGCCGCCGTTTCCGTTATGTTCGGGATCGTCGAAGAGGACGGAACGCGCGTCTTTCGTGAAGTGTTTATTGTGATCGGGCGCAAGAACGGAAAAACGCTCTTTGCGTCCGCCGTCATTGCTTATATGGCGTATCTTGACGGCGAATACGGCGCGAAAATATATTGCCTTGCACCGAAGCTGGAGCAAGCAAACATTGTTTACGATAACTTCTATCAGATGATTAAAAAAGAACCGGAGCTTTCCGACCTATCGAAGAAGCGCCGTTCCGATATTTACATCGAAGAAAGCAATACCGCGATCAAGCCGCTTGCGTTCAACGCGAAGAAATCCGACGGCTTCAATCCGCATTTAGTCGTGAACGATGAAGTCGCGTCGTGGCGCGGCGACGGCGGTTTGAAGCAGTACGAAGTTATGAAATCCGCGCTTGGCGCGCGCCGCCAGCCGATGATCCTTTCGATCTCAACGGCGGGTTACGAAAACGACGGTATCTTCGACGAATTGATGAAGAGATCGACAGCGTTTTTGAAGGGAGGAAGCAAGGAACGCCGCCTTCTTCCCCTGCTTTACATGATCGACGACGTGGAGAAATGGAACGACCTTGAAGAGCTTAAAAAAGCAAATCCGAATATGGGCGTTTCCGTTTCGCCGGACTTCTTCAAAGAGGAAATCGCCGTCGCCGAAATGAGTATGTCGAAGCGGGCTGAATTCCTTACGAAGTATTGCAATATCAAGCAGAATTCTTCCGTCGCGTGGCTTGATTACGTCGTCGTTGACGGCGCAGGAATTCACGCGAAGCTGGAGGATTTCAAGGACAGCTACGCCGTGGGCGGCATAGACCTTTCGCAAACAACAGACTTGACCGCCGCTTCCGTCGTGATCGAGCGGGACGGCGTTCTATATGCCTTCGCACAATTCTTTATGCCCGCGAACCGCCTTGAAACGGCGCAAGCGATCGACGGCGTACCGTATGACATCTTCGTAAAGCAAGGGATCGTCAAGCTATCCGGCGAAAACCACGTCGATTATCGCGACGTTTACGAATGGTTTTCTATGCTTCGGGATCAGTACGGAATATATATCTTGAAGATCGGGTACGACCGCTATTCCGCGCAATATCTGATCGACGACTTGAAGAACGCGGGCTGGCAGACGGACGACGTATGGCAGGGTGAAAACCTTGCGCCCGTGATCCGCGAGTTTGAAGGCGTTATCAAGGACGGCAATTTCAAAATTGCCGACAATAACTTGTTGAAGGCGCACTTCCTCAACGTCGCATTGAAGCACAACATGGAAACGCGGAAGTTCCGTCCCGTGAAGATCGAACAGCGGGCGCGAATTGACGGCTTTGTTTCCGTGATCGACGCGCTGACCGTGCGGCAGAAATATTATAACGAAATCGGCGAAATGCTCAAAAATGCGGGGTGATAAAAACATGGGAGTTTTTGAAACTATCTTCCGGAAGCCGAAAGCCGACTTGAAGGCGGAAGGCTATTTCAAAATGCTAAACGGGTACACGCCCGTTTTCAGCAACGCGCCGGAAAGTATTTACGAAATGGAGCTTACGCGCGCGGCGATACATTCGTTCGCGTCCTTCGCTTCAAAGCTGAAACCGGAGATCAGCGGCACGGCGCAAAAGAACCTTGAACGGACGTTGCAGTTCAAGCCTAATCCGTTCATGGATACATCGAAGTTCATTTACAGGATCGCGACGATCCTTTCGGTGAATAATACTTGCTTCATTGTTCCGATCGAAGATGAATTCGGCGGGCTGATCGGGTATTATCCCCTGCTTCCTCAACGGTGCGAAGTTGTCGAGTACAACGGCGCACCGTTTTTGCGTTATACGTTCGGGAGCGGGCAGAAAGCCGCGATCGAGTTTGAACGCGTCGGCGTAATGACGCAGTTTCAGTATACCGACGATTTCTTCGGCGAGAGTAACGCCGCGCTTCGCCCTACAATGCAGTTGATCCACACACAAAATCAAGGCATTATCAACGGCGTTAAAAATTCGGCTTCTATTCGCTTCTTGGCGAAGGTTGCAAATATGTTGAAGCCGGAGGACATCACGAAGGAGCGCAAGCGCTTCACAGCGGATAACCTTTCGGCGGAAAATCAGTCGGGAATGGTGATCTACGACGCAAAGTTTGCTGACGTAAAGCCGATCGAAAGCAAGCCGTTCACGGTCAACGCCGCGCAGATGGCGCAGATCAACGAAAACGTGTTTAACTACTTCGGCACGAATGCGGGCATTCTGCAAAACAAATACACGGAGGACGAATGGAACGCGTATTACGAAGGCAAGATCGAGCCTTTCGCGATCCAGCTTTCGCTTGTTATGTCGAATATGACGTACACGGCGCGGGAATTGTCCTTCGGGAACGCGATCACGTTTACCGCGAACCGCTTACAATACGCAAGCAATCAAACGAAGCTGAATATCAGCACACAGTTATTTGACCGCGGCTTGCTGAACCGCAACGGCGTTATGGACGTTTGGAACATGGCGCACGTTGAGGGCGGCGAGAAATATTATATCCGCAAGGAATACGCGGAAGTTTCAGAATTAGGAAAGGAGGTTACACCAAATGCCAAAAAAGACGGATCGGGAGTACCGAACAATGATCCAGCCGCTATTGATCCCGACGGCGGCGGAGAAGCGAATTGATACGGATTTCTACGTGGAGGGCTACGCAACAACGTTCGACAAGCCCTATTTGCTGTATGAGTGGGACGGGAACAAATATTACGAACGGATCGACCGGAACGCCCTTGCGGGTGCGGATATGTCCGACGTAATCATGCAGTATAACCACGAAGGAAAGGTGCTTGCCCGCCTTTCCAACGGGACGCTGGGCGTTGAAGCTAACGATAACGGGCTTTTCACGTTCGCGGACTTGTCGAAATCGCGCGCGGCGCAAGATATGTTCGAGGAAATCAAGAACGGACTTGTTACGAAAATGTCGTGGGCTTTCCGTGTATCGGAAGATAGCTACGACCGCGACACACGCACACGCACGATCTTGAAAATTGCGAAGGTTTACGACGTTTCGGCGGTATCCATTCCGGCGAACGCCGATACCGATATTTCGGCACGATCCTATTTCGACGGAGTGATCGAAATGGAACAGCAGGAGCGGCTGGAACGCCGGAAGAAACTTTTGAAAATCAAACTAATGACGGAGGTTTAACACAATGAGAATTAAAGAAATCGAAGCCCGCCTTGCGGATATCAAGCAGGAGATCGAACAGCGCGGCGACGCTATGACCGCCGCAGAGATTGACGCGCTGGAGCAGGAAACCACCCAGCTTACCGAAGAGCGCGCCGGACTGATTGCCGCCGCCGAGAAGCGCAACGGCATTCTTGACAATATCGCGAAGGGCGCGGGCGTTGTTTCCCGTTCCTTCCAGCAGAACAACGGCGACGGCGAAGCCGCGCCCGACGATCCCTTCGGTACGCCCGAATATCGTTCCGCGTGGCTGAAAAACATTCGCCGCCTTCCGCTGAACGACGCGGAGAAGCGCGCATTCAGCAACGCAAGCGGCGCGGGCGCGGAGGTTATCCCGACGCAGACCGCGAACGAGATCATCAGCAAGGTAAAGACGCTTGCGCCTATGCTGAATGAAGTTACCCTTCTGCACGTCAAGGGCGCTGTAAAGTTCGCGATCGAAGGCACGAACAACGCCGCCGCGATCCACGCCGAGAACGCAAGCATTACCGCCGCCGCTGACACGCTGACCACCGTTTCCCTTTCCGGCTACGAGATCGTCAAGCTGGTTCAGATTTCCGATACTGTAATGACTATGAGCATTACCGCGTTTGAAAGCTGGATCGTCAATATGCTGGCGGAAGCTATCGCCCGCAAAGTCGAAGATTTGCTTATCAACGGCACGGGTTCTTCCCAGCCGAAGGGCATTGAAAACGCGAACACTTGGGGCGCGACCAACAGCGTTACCGTTGCACCGACGGGCGCACTTACCGCCGCAAACGTGCAGACGTTGATCGGGCTTCTGCCTTCCGGCTATGACCGTAACGGCAAGTTCGTTATGAACAAGAAAACCTTGTTCACCGACTTTATGCCGTTGCAGGACAACAGCAAGAACCACATTGTAACCGTTCAGAACAACGCGTACTTCGTGTACGGCTATCCCGTTCTTCTGTCCGATTACGTCGCGGATCACGAAGCCTTCTTGGGCGACTTCAAGAAGGTTTGCGCGAACCTTGCCGAAAATATCGGCGTGAAGAGCGCCTACGACATCGACACGAACAGCTACAAATATAGCGGTATCGCGATCTTCGATTGCGCGCCCGCTATCGGCGAAGCCATCGTGAAGCTGGTCAAGGCGACCGCCTAAAGCGGGAGGGCTGACAAATGCTTGACAAGGTAAAGCTGGCGCTGCGGTTGAGCGGGACGGCGCTTGACGGCGAAGTTTCCGATCTCATAAACGCGGCGATCGCTGATCTTCGCCTTGTCGGTATCAACATTCCGGCGGAAGCGGGATCGTCCAGTAAAACGCTGGGCGATCCCCTTCTTGATCGGGCGGTTGTGCTTTATGCAAAGGCGGAATTCGGCTTCAATGACGACGCGGAGCGTTACCGCAACGCATACGATTATTTGAAGTGCGCCTTGTCGCTGACCGCTGATTACACCGAAGAAAGCGAGGGCAAATAAATGAGATGGGGCGAACAAATAACATTGATCGCCTTGTCTGAACCTTCGCCGCGCACGAACGAACACGGCTTCCCCGTCGCCCGCACAGAAACCGCGACAACGGTTTTCGCTGACAAGAAATCCGTGGGCTTTTCGGAGTTCTACAAGGCGCAACAGGCGGGCTATACGACGGAATTAAAATTCGACGTGCATTCCTTCGAGTATGAGGAACAGCAGATCGTGGAATATCCCGTTTCGAGCGGGAAACGGTATCGCGTCCTTCGGACGTACACGCACGGGAACGGAGAATTTACAGAGTTGACGCTGGTTAATCTTCCGGAAGCGGAAGGGGGCGGCAACAATGGCGAAGTTTAACGTTGTCGGGCTGGACGACGTACAAGAAGCAATGCTTCGGCAAGACGCGATCGTTGAAGAAGCCGTGCCGGAAATGCTCAAAGCGGGTGGCGCAGTAATGCAGAAGGCACAGCAAGAAGAGATCAAGACAAGGTTCAACAGCAGACGAAGCACGGGGGCGCTTCTTGCGTCCATCAAAGTATCCGCCGTGAAAGAGATTGACGGCGGAAAACGGGTTGAAATCTATCCGAACGGAAAGGACAAGCACGGAGTACGCAACGCGGAAAAAGGCTTCGTCCTTAATTACGGGCGTTCAAATATGCCCGCGCGCCCGTGGTTTACGGCGGCGAATGAAAAGGCGGCGGACGACGTTGTTTCGGAAATGCGCCGCGTATGGGAGGAAAAGCAAAATGAAGAACGTTGACAGTTTGTTAAAAGCGGAGCTTGAAAAGCTGGGCGTTCCCGTCGAACGCCTTAAATACGGCGGGAAGGCGGCTTGCTTTATCGTCTATCAGCTTGTCGTGGGGCGCGACACGTTCTTTTCAGACGATGAAGAGGGCGCGCAGGAATTCACGTATCAAGTACACGTCTATTCAAAAACGGATTACATCGACATTCTTCAACGCTTGAAAACAGCATTGAAGGCGGCGGGGTTCTACGAGATCACGATAGACGCGGAAACATACGAACAGGACACGGGATATTACCACGTTCCCGTTGAAATCAAGTATATGGAGGTATGACACATGGCAACAATCGGTTTGCGCGATCTTTACCGCGCACCCATCACGATCGGCACGTCCGGCGCGGAGGAATACGGAACGCCCGTGCGTATGGCGAAAGCTATTTCGGCGGAGCTTTCCGTTGAAGTCGCCGAAGCGATCCTTTACGCCGACGACGGCGCGGACGAAGTTGTAAAAGAATTCGTATCCGGAGAAATCACGCTGAACGTGAACGATCTTCTTCCGGCTGATCTTGCCGCCCTGCTTGGACAGAAGCAGGACACGGACAAGGTTGTTTACGGTTCTGACAGCGACGAAGCGCCCTATACCGCAATCGGCTTCCGCGCGAAGAAGGCGGGCGGAACGTACAAGTACATTTGGCTTTACAAGGTCAAATTCGCGATCCCCGATGAAAACTACACCACGAAGGGCGACAGTATCGAATTTACTACGCCGGAGATCGTCGGACAGTTTATCAAGCGTTCCGACGGATTGTGGAAGGCTGAACACGTCGCAGAGCCTACGAACAGCGTGGCGACGGCTTGGTTCACTTCCGTTCGTGAGCCTAACAACGCGGGCGGTTAATCGAATATCGAAAGGAGGAACGGCGGGAAGTCTGAAAAGGCTTCCCGCCTTATTCTGCTATGAGCGCAATTAAAGACGGACGTTTCCCGATCATGCTGGACAAGGAAAGACACCTTCTTTTCAGTCTGAACGCGATCGACGAAATGCAAGACAAATTCGGCGGCTTCGATCGCCTTGATACCGTGCTTTCCGGCAAGGACAGCATTAAAAATCTTCGCTGGCTTCTGACCGTGCTTTTGAATGAGGGCGCGGCGGACGACGAAGAACCGCTTACCGAAAAACAGGTGGGCAAGCTCATTCATACGGGCAATTTCGCCGACGTGAAAGCGGCGATCTTCAAATCCTTTTCTATGGGCAACAACGGAACGCCCGAACCGCCCGAACGGGACGAAGAGGAAGAGGACGACGAAGAGGACATCGAAAAAAACGCAACAGCGGGCAAGGAATAATCGACCTTGCCCGCCTTCTTTATATCGGCGTAACGCTTCTTCGCTGGAGCGAAGCCGAAGTATGGCGCATGACACCGTATAAAATTTTGACGCTTTTCAAAATTCATCGTGAATTCAATCCGGATCGTTTCAAGCCCGTTCCGAAAGAAGTTGATATTGACGACGTGCTGGGAGGGATATAAATGGCGAAAGAAGAGCAGATCAAAACATCAATCGACCTTACAGGCGAAAAAGAGTATCGCGCCGCTTGCACTAACATAAATTCTTCCCTTCGCGAAATCGGATCGGAAATGAAGCTGACGACGGCGGAATTCGCCGACAACGCAGACAGCGTGGAAGCGCTGACCGCAAAACAGAAGCTATTACAAAAGCAGTTCGACGAACAGGCGAAGAAAGCAGAAGCGGCGGAAAAGGCATTGAAGAAAATGCGCGATAACGGTATCGAACCGACAAATCCCGCATATCAGAAAATGCAAACAAATCTGAACAACACCAAAGCCGACATGGTGAAAATTCAAAAGGAAATCGACGACACTTCTAAAAAGCTGAAAAGCTCAAAGGTGGATTGGGAGAGCGTCGGCGAAACCGTCGGCAAAGCAGGAAAGGCGATCGGCGCAGCTTGCGCGGCTATGGGTGCGGCGATTGCGGCGGCGGGTGCGGCATTCTTCGGGCTTGCCGAAGAAACACGCGAAGCCCGCGAAAACATGGGTAAACTTGAAACCAGCTTCACGACGGCGGGACATTCGGCAGAGGACGCGAAAAACACCTATACGGAGTTGTACGGCGTTCTTGGCGACGACGGACAGGCAACGGAAGCCGCCGCGCACCTTGCGAAGCTGACTACGAACGAAAAAGAGCTTTCGGACTGGACAAACATTTGCACGGGCGTTTACGCGACATTCGGCGACAGCTTGCCGATTGAAGGCTTGACCGAAGCCGCGAACGAAACGGCAAAGACGGGATCAATCACGGGCAATCTTGCCGACGCGCTGAATTGGGCGGGCGTTTCCGAGGATGATTTTCAAGCCAGCCTTGACGCTTGCACATCGGAGCAGGAGCGGCAAGCCCTTATCACGTCCACGTTGAACGGGCTTTATTCCGAAGCGGCGGACAAGTACAGAGAGGTAAACGGCGACATTATCGACGCGCAGAAGGCAACAGCAAATCTGAACAGCGCTATGGCGGCGCTGGGCGCGATTGCTGAACCGATCATTACAAAGCTGAAACAGCTTGCGGCGGAGCTTTTGCAGGAAATAACGCCGTTCGTCGAGCTTATCGGAAAAGGCTTGACGGGTGCGCTTTCCGGTGCAGAGAGCGCGGCGGAGGACTTCACAGACGGCTTGCTGGGTATGGTTACGTTCGCGATCGAAAAGCTAACGGAAATGTTACCGACCTTCCTTGAATTCGCGGTGAAAATGATCGCGAATATCGCTACGGGCATAGCTCAATCGTTGCCGACGCTTGTTCCTTCGCTGGTTCAGCTTGTAACGGACATCGTGCAAGTTCTGATCGACAATATCCCGTTGCTGATCGACGCGGCTTTACAGCTTGTAACAGGGCTGGCGGAAGGCATTATAAACGCGATCCCCGTTCTTGTTGCGGCGCTTCCGCAGTTGATAACCAGCTTGATCGACGGTTTGCTTTCCGCAATCCCGCAGATCATTCAAGCAGGTATCGACCTTCTGACGGCGTTAATTACCGCCCTTCCGGAGATCATCACAACGATTGTTGAAGCGATCCCGCAGATCATTGAAGGCATTATCACGGCGCTTATGGAGAGCATACCGCAGATCATTCAAGCGGGCATTGATCTTCTTGTCGCGCTCATACAGGCATTGCCACAGATTATAACGACGATCGTTCAAGCGATCCCACAAATCATAAGCGGCATTGTAAACGCGCTGATCGGCAACATCGACCAAATCATTATGGCGGGCGTTCAGCTTTTCGTGGCGCTCATTCAGAATTTGCCGACGATCAAAGTTGAAATTGTGAAGGCAGTTCCGCAGATTGTTTCCGGCATTGTGCAAGCGTTCGCGTCGCAGGGCGGCGAAATGATAAACGCGGGCGCGAACCTTCTTCACGGCTTGTGGGAAGGTATCAGCGGCGCGGCTTCGTGGTTGTGGGAAAAGGTATCCGGCTGGGCTTCGTCCCTTGTTTCGGGTATCAAGGACTTCTTCGGCATACATTCCCCGTCAACGGTATTCGCTGAAATCGGCGGCAACATGGCGGACGGCGTGGGCGTAGGCTTCACCGACAACATGGGCGGCGTTGAAGGCGATATGACCGCCGCAATGGGCGGAGCGGGCGCGCTGACGGCGGCGGAAGCAGTAAACGCCGTGAACAACGGCATTATTGCGAACGTTGAAGGCTTGTCCGGAGCGGTGAACGCGATCGTCGAGCGGGTTATTACCGGACTGACGGCGCAAGCTCAACGTTTCAATCAAGCCGGACAGGACTTCGACAAGAACATAGCTTCCGGCATGGTGGCGGGTATCGTGCAGATCACGCAGAAAGTACCGCAGATCGCGCAAAGCATTATTACCGCATTCACGGCACAACATCAAAAGTTCGTAACCGAAGGAACGAACATCGACAAGAGCATAGCGCAAGGCATGATCGCGGGTATCCCGCAGATCACGGGCAAGGTTGCACAAATCATTCAGCCCATTATTACCGCCCTTCGCTCTTACGTATCGGAGTTCACGGCGGCGGGCGAAGAGATGGTGCGCGGCATTTGGCAGGGCTTTCAAAATATGTCCGGCTGGCTTGAAAGTCGCGTCCGCTCTATGATGAGGGATATTGTGGCGGCTGTTGAAGAGGAAATGGACATAAATTCCCCGTCGAAGGTTTTTGCCCGTATCGGTTCGTACATGGCGCAGGGCTTGGGCGAAGGCTTCGACCGCGAAATGCGCGACGTTGAAAGTTCAATCCGGCGCGAAACGTCGAACGCCGTTCCGGAATTCCGTTCCGGAGAGGGACGCGACACGCGCGGCGGCGGTACGCCTTCCGTTGAAGTCGTGCAAAACATCTATGCGAACGAAACGAGCTACGCCGAACAGCAAAGACAGGCGGCGCGGCAGTTCCGGCAGATTGCGCGGGAGGTTATGGCATGAGGACACAAGAAAAATTGATCTACACGAACGAGCGCGGGGAAAGCATAGAGTTTTCCCCCGCTTCTTCGTATCACGTAAACTTCAAGGACGTTACCGGACTTTCCGACGTGCGGAACGCTATTTACAGCACAAACAGCATGGGGCAGGACGGCGACACATACTTGGGCTATCGGATCGAAAGCCGCGATATTGACATCGTGGGATACATCAAGGAGCGGGACAAGCAAGCGGCGCAAAACCTACGCCGGAAGCTGAACCGCATATTAAATCCGCAGTACGAAGCAACGTTGACGTATGTTTTCGGCGACTTCCGGCGGGTGATCGGGTGCAAGATCGACGACGCGCCGATCTTCAAGCGGAAGCCGATCTTCGAGCAATTCACGGTTAGCTTGTCTTGCCTTAATCCCTTTTGGAGAGAGGAAACGGAAACGCGCGAGGACATAGCAACGTGGATCGGCGGCTTTGAATTCCCCGTTCCGGACGGGCTGGAGCTTTACGACGGCTGGGAAATCGGCTATCGCCAGCCGTCGCTGATTGTGAACGTCTACAATTCCGGCGACGTGAAAAGCGGTATCCGGATCGAGTTCCGCGCGATCGGCGCGGTTACAAATCCCGTATTGCTGAACGTCGATACACGGGAGTTTATCAAGCTGAATATTTCGCTTGTAGCGGGCGACGTTTTAACCGTTTCCACGGGCTACGGTGAAAAAGCCGTGAAGCTGAACCGTGGCGGCACAATTACAGACGCGTTCCGCTATCTCGACGTTGATAGTTCGTATTTGCAGATCGCCGTGGGCGACAATCTCTTCCGTTATTCGGCGGACACGAACGCCGAAAATCTCGAAGTTTCGATCTATCACAATAACTTGTATTTGGGGGTGTAGCGCGGTGGAATTATACGTTTATAGCCGCGATATGACACTTCAAGGGATCGTCGAAAAGATTTCGTCCTTGATATGGACGCGGCGTTATTGGAGTTGCGGCGAATTCAAGTTGCTTGTTCCCTTCACGGAGGAACACGCCCGCTTGCTGGTGAAGGAAAATATCATCATCAAGCGCGGCGGCAACGAAGCGGCGGAAATCCGCTATATTCACATCACGAAGAATTCACAGGGCATGGAGGAAATAGAGGTTCAAGGCAAGTTCCTTCTTTCGTGGATCGGCAAGCGCATTTTGACAACGCAGATCATCACGAAGGACACGACACAGAACATTCTATACGCCATTGTGAAGCAGACTTGCACGAACGCAGGAGCGGCGCGCAATATCCCGAATTTCAGCATATCCACGACCGACGCAGACACCGGAAGCGGGCAGATCGACTATACTTCGGAGCAGTACGCGAACGCCCAGCTTGCGGCGGAAACGGCGGCGAAGGCGGCGAAGCTGGGTATTCGGGTTCTGACAAATGCCCGAACGGGCAAGCATACCTTTTCCGTTTACGAAGGGCGCGATCTTACGGCGGGCAATACCGCAGGGAACGCGCCTTGTATCTTTTCACAGGAATTCGACAACATCGTGGAACAGGAATACACGAACAGCGTTGAAAACCTTAAAACAACGGCTTACGTCGGCGGAGAGGAAAAAGAAGGCGTAACGCGGAAGGTTGCCGAAGTCGGCGGCAGTTCGACGGGGCTTTCCCGCGACGAAGTTTTCATCAATGCAACGGACATCGTGCAGGAATACGAAAACGAGAGCGGGCAGACCGTAACGCTTACAACGGCGCAGTATTTAGCGCTTCTTTCCGCGCGCGGCGTTGAAGAGCTGGAGCAATACGCGGAAACGCTTGCTTTCGGATCGAAGATCAACACGAACGCGAATTTGAAGTACGGCACGGACTACGATTTGGGCGATCGGGTAACGTGTATCAATAAGCGCTGGAACGTCCGCATTGATGTTCGCATAACGGAGATCGCGGAAACCTACGAAACCAGCGGCGAAGAAATAGATATTACCTTCGGCGAGAGCTTGCCCGCGCTTCTGACACAAATTCGGCAGATTACGAAATAAAGGAGGGCTTCACAGCATGGAAAAATCAAGTTTCTTCAACAGCGTTTCGCACGATCGCACGTACAAAGCGGAGGATTGGGCGGAATACTTCGCTTCGTTCATCGGGAACGGCGTTTTCCCCGTCCCTTCGACGGGGCTTCAAGTCGTCGCAAACGACGGAATGAAGCTGAACGTCAAAACGGGCAAAGCGTGGATCAACGGTTACTTCTACTTCAACACGGGCGATCTTGCCGTCGAGCTTGACACGGCGGACGGACAGTTGAACCGCATTGATCGCGTTGTCGTCCGCTGGGATTTGACAAACCGCGTTATGTCGGTGAAGGTCAAATCTTCTTCGTTCAGCGCGTCCCCTACCGCGCCCGCATTGCAGAGGGACGCGGACATTTACGAGCTTGCGCTGGCGGACATCTACGTGGGCGCGGGCGTAACAGCAATCACGCAAAGCAAGATCACGGATCAACGCTTGAACACGTCGCTTTGCGGCGTTGTTGCCGCCGTCGTTCAGCAGATCGACACGGCGGCTTTTAACGCACAGCTTCAAGCGTGGTTCGCTGAATATCAATCCCTTTCGGCGGCGGAGTACAACACGCTTGTTTCGTATATGAATTCGCTGAAATTGCAGGGTAACACGCAGTACGAAGCGTTCGAGCAACACATGGCGGATTTTGAAACACAGGCGGCGGCGGACTTCAACGCATGGTTTAACGGCTTGCAAAACGTCCTTGATGATAACGCGGCAACAAATCTTCTGAACATCACGAACGCGCTTGACGCGCGCGTGGATATGCTGGAAGCGGTGCTTTTCAATGACATTACGACAAATCCGTTCTTGATCCTCTTCGATGATCTCGACGGCGTAACGTCTACGGGCATTTGGAACGAGAGTTTGCAGAGGATCGAATGCTGACGCGGTACGCTTGCACGGCGGCGGAATTGTCGTGCGTGATCGGAAACATCTTCGCGGAGCTTTCCCCGCCATGCGCGGCTTGCGGCGCGGAGGTATTACAGATCACAGGAACAACGGTTACAGGGAACGCGGCAACGCTGACCGTTACCGAAGCGGGCTTCGATTTCGACGGGTGCGCCGACGATACCGCTATGATCGAGCGAATGCGGAAAGGACGGTGCATATATGCAAAGACCGGAGCGGGAGCGGAAAGAACCGACGGAATTCAACGTGATTGTGAAAGCGAAAGACCTTGTAAAGCACACCTTCACAATCACGAATTCGACGGAGCGCTACCCGAAGAAATACCGCTTCACGCTTGTAAACAGGATACAGGATAAAGCGGTGGACATTTACGAATGCGTCCTTGAAGCGAACGAATTAGACCTTCGGGACGCGCAGGAATACAGACAACGGCAGAAGCTACAAGCAAAGGCGCTGACCTATTGCAAGGAGCTTCTATTTTTCATAGAGCTTTCGCAGGAAATGGGCTTTATTTCTATGAGCAGTTGCGAATATTGGTCAAAACTTGCGCTTGAAGTGAAGTACATGACGACCGCGTGGAAGAAGCGGGACAAAACGAGAGCTTGAAAAACGTTCGGGGTACATCTTGATACGCCTAATTCGTCGAACGCCAACAACGTCCGCAACGTCAATTCGGACGGCTCTTTGAACAACAACAACGCGTACAACGGCAACAATGGCGTTCGCCCGCTTCGGTGGACTATGTGAACGAGTAGGCACAGCCGAAAGCAGAATACCACCATCAAAGGAAGGTGTATCCCGTCGCCGCTATCCACGGCGGGGACGAATACAGGATCGCCGATACCGGAGCATACCGCCTTCCGGCGGCTGGCAAAGGTTATAAACAGCGAGGATTTTTTATTATGACAGACTTTGAAAAGATACACAGTTTTGAAAGCCTATACAATGCCTACCGAAAGGCGCGGCAAGGCAAGAGGTGGAAAGGAGCGGCGGCAAAGTTTGAAGTTAATCTTCTTGAAGCGCTGAACCTATTAAGCGCGCAGATCAGAACGAAGCGCTATACCATGTCCCCGTATAACACGTTCGAGGTATACGAACCGAAGCGCCGCGTGGTTATGTCGAACAGCTACAAAGACAAGGTTGTTCAACATTCGCTTTGCGATAACGTGCTTGAACCGATTTTGACACGATCGTTCATTCGCGATAACTACGCGTCGCAGGTGGGGAAAGGTACGCATTACGGGTTAGACAGGCTTCAAGAGTTCATGCGGAGGTTTTACAGGAAGAACGGAATTGACGGCTGGATACTGAAAGGCAATATTTCAAAGTATTTCTATTCGATCCAGCACGACGTTTTGAAAACCTTAATCCGCGAGAAGATAACCGATCCGGACGTTTTGTGGCTTGTCGATCTTATCATCGACAGCACCGAAGGCAACGTCGGAATACCGATCGGCAATCAAACTTCACAGCTTTTCGCCCTTCTCTACCTTGACGGGCTGGATCACTTCGTAAAGGAAAAGCTGGGTATCAAATATTACGGGCGCTATATGGACGACTTCTTTTTGATCCATCACGACAAAGCATATTTGCAGGAGTGTCGGAAGCAGATTGAAGCGTTCGTACAGGCGCGCGGGCTTTCGCTGAATGCGAAAACGAATATCTTTCCCTTGAAACACGGCGTTGATTTCTTGGGCTTTCATACATACTTGACCGAAAGCGGCGCGGTGATCCGCAAGGTGCGCCGCCGGAGCAAGAACAATATGAAGCGGAAGTTGAAGAAATTAGCCGCCCTTCACGCGGCGGGACGGATCGACGCAAAGACCGTTGAACAATCCTATCAAAGCTGGAGAGGACACGCCGAAAAGGGAAACAGCTATCACTTGATCCGGCGGACGGATCATTATTACAACAGCTTAATGAAACCAAAGGAGGCGGCACAATGTCAAAAACATTAGGCAGTTTGACGGTGGGCGCGAAGATTGAAGTTCCGGTTCTTTCGGCGTATCAATCGCGCTTCGGATCGAAGATCGTTTTCAAGATCGCCGACAAGAACCACAGCGGCTACCCGTCGAATTCCGTAACGCTGATTACGGAAAAAATCATTCAGTTAATGTGCTTCGACGCAAAGGAAGCAAGCAACAGCAACAGCGATCGGAAACAATACGGCAATAACCGCTATCAATATTCAAACATTCTGCAATGGCTGAATAGCAACGCAACGGCGGGCGCATGGTACAGCGCAAAGCACAGCGCGGACGCGCCGCCTACAAACGCGAACGTATGGAACAATTACAACGAGTACGACGCGTGGGCGGGCTTCCTTGCTATGCTTGATCCGAAGTTTGTTGCGGAGCTTCTGACAACAACGCAGACCGTCGCAAGAAATACCGTTACCGACGGCGGAAGCTATGAAACGGTAACGTCAAAAATGTTCCTTGCGTCCACCACAGAAGTGGGGCTTGCGAATGAAAACAATATCGCAGAAGGAACGCTTCTTGCGCTATTCAGCAACAACGCTTCCCGCGTCGCTTATCCTACGGCGCAATGCGTGAGCAATTCGGAGTACACGGACGCTAATTTCAGCACGTCAAAGGGCTGGTATTGGTGGCTTCGTACGCCTTATTCGTCGAGCGCCTACGGCGTCCGCATCGTCTATTCGGTCGGCTCTTTGGACTACAACAACGCGTACTACGGCTACTATGGCGTTCGCCCGCTTTGTAATCTTAAATCTTCTATCTTGGTATCTGACAGCCCGAACAGCGACGGAAATTATACGGTAATCTACAATTCCGCGCCTTCCGCGCCGCCCAGCATTACCGCGCCAGCAACGTGTTACAGCGGGCAGAACATCAACATTTCTTGCGCGGCGGCGACCGATCCGGACGGCGACGCGCTGACCTATTGTTTCGAGCGCTCATACAACAGCGGCGCGTGGACACAGGTTCAAGCGTCCGCAAGCAGGACGTTCACGGAAGCGGTATCGACCGCGTGGAACACGTTAAAATACCGTGTCCGCGCAAAGGACAGCTACGGCAATTATTCCGCATACACCACAAGCGGAGATATTGCCGTAATCCATAACCAGCCGCCCGTGATTTCCGGCAGTAACGCCGATCTTGGCACGAAGCGCGGGGATTTCACCTATCAATACAGCGTAACCGATCCGGACAATGACGTGGTGAACGTCGTTGAAAAGATCGACGGAAAGACAATCGCGACGAAGAACGCGATCACGCTGGGCGCGACGCAGACGCTTTCCGTTTCCGGAAATACCTTCACGGCGCTTACGAACGCCCAGCACACGATCACAATTACGGCGACCGACAGCGCAGGAAATAGCGCCGTCCGGAAGCTGACGTTCACGAAGTCGATCGCGGGCTTCGTTATCACGCTTTCCACGCCGCTGGAAGCCAACAGCCAGCCGACACGCGCGAATATCAAGGTAACGCGAGATATTCCGGCGGGCGGCACGTTCAAGGTTGAAGCGACGAACAATCCGTTTGACGCTTCCCCCGTTTGGGAAGATTGCACGAACGCGGTTGTTCAAGGCGTTGCACACGTTTTCACAAATAAGATCAACACGGCGGCGCAGTACGGAATGAATATCCGCGTAACCGTCCAGCGCGGCGACGCGCTGACCGCTTGCTGGGTATCGGGGATCGGGGGGAATTTTGAATGAGCGTAA
>OLWC01000482.1_pt1 | contig 18243 bp, 15 predicted proteins | sample 1673911 | NCBI WGS metagenome assembly OLWC01 (sample SAMEA103958134, study PRJEB25191) | human gut metagenome
GAATGATCTGCTGTATTCACTGTATATGTTTGCATTGAAATAATTGGTACGCTCAGCCCCTTCGGTAACTTTCGATAGTATATTAAAAAAATACTACCCGATTCTTTGTGCGTATGGAAATAGGTTTGTGGACTATGAAGAGTCGAAAGAGATAGCTGGAGACGCTATTTTATGGCTGTGGGAACATCGCGAGACGCTTCAGGTCAAGACTTCTTTGGGCAGATATTTACTCAAATCAGTTTACCATAGATCTCTTAATTGTATAAAGCAAAGGCAACTGAAGAACCATGCTGATACTATGTTTTATGAAGAGATGGAAAAACTGATACATGACGTGGAGGCATACCAGTTTCAGGAACTTTCGAAAAGAGTGAAAGAGGCCATAGAGGCATTGCTTGCTTCCTATCGGGAGGCTTTTGTTATGCATCGTTTTACAAAAAAAAGCTATAAAGAAATAGCTGAGGATTCCGGGGTTTCAATAAAAACAATTGCTTACCGTATACAACAGGCAACAAAATTGCTTCGTAAAGATCTTGCAGATTTACTAACTACTATAATTGTTTGTATTATGTCGATAGTTCGTTGACTGTTGAACTTATTTTTCCGGCCGCAGACGCAGAAAAAAAGAACTTTCTTCAAAAAAGAATATTTAATTAATCAGAGAATGCTGTGATTGTATCGCAGATAAATAAAGAATAGAAAATCGCCTGCATTTGCTAAAATGAAAATCATCCTTTCTTTTATTTAAAGAATAAGCTGAATATATTGCTATGCTTTTACTTCTTTTAGCTGTCATTTGAATAATGAAATCTCTGGTAGATAGACATTGTGCTTAACTTAGTCTTTTCGGTATTTATGATTAACCAGTACGAAAACAATTTGCATATTGTTGCACTTATTTATGCATTTTTATTCTCTGTTTTGTTACTTTTAGTGCAACTGTATTTTGGATGTTATCTTAAAAATAGAACATTATTGTTTAGTAGTATATACCATGCTTGAAGTTGAATAGTGTCTCTCGAATGACGGAAAGTTATGTAAGAAGTAAAAGGAAGGTGTGTTGTATCCTCATTATTTGAATTAAAAAGTCATTTGCAGACAGAAAGATTCTCTGTATCTTTGCCGTCATGGCAGAAAGAAGTGAATTACATCCAAGAAACAAGCACAATGGGCAGTATGATTTTTCTCTATTGACGGAAAATTGTCCATCATTAAAGAAGTTTGTGCAGCTTAATCCTTATGGAAAACAAACAATAAATTTTTTCAATCCACAGGCGGTGAAAGCTTTAAACAAAGCGTTGCTAGTGACTCATTATGGTATCCGCTATTGGGATATTCCCAAGAACTATTTGTGTCCACCTATCCCTGGACGTGCAGACTATATTCATTATATTGCTGATTTGATTGATCCCGAAGGAGTAAATATGATGGTAAAAGAAGAATGTGACGACCAGCCAAGGAGACAGTGTAGATGTCTGGATATCGGTGTGGGTGCAAACTGTATTTATCCTATTATCGGGCATGTTGAGTATGGATGGACATTTGTGGGGTCTGATATTGATCCGCTATCTATAGAAAATGCACGAAAGATAGTGACTTGTAATCCTGTACTAGCGCATAAGATTGATTTGCGACTTCAGAAAGACAACCGGAAGATTTTTGATGGAATCATCGCTCCCGATGAATATTTTGATGTGACGATTTGCAATCCTCCATTCCATAGTTCGAGAGAAGAAGCGGAAGATGGGACATTACGTAAATTAAGTAGTCTGAAAGGGGAAACAGTAAAGAAAGCCAAACTGAATTTCGGTGGAAATGCGAATGAACTTTGGTGTGAGGGTGGAGAATTACGTTTTCTGCTGAATATGATTTCCGAGAGTCAGAAATACCGGGTAAATTGTGGATGGTTTACGAGTTTGGTTTCTAAAGAGAAGAATCTGGATAAACTATATGCTAAACTGAAAGTTGTACACGCATCGGAATATAAGATTATTCGAATGTATCAGGGTACGAAAAGTAGCAGAATATTAGCTTGGCGATTTGGGAAATAGAAAACTTTTTCTGGAATATTATCCGTTGAGGGATTGGCTTTTAGTCAATCCCTTATTTGTGTGTACACTCCTGGAATCAGATAGGTTGTTTTTAAAAAGAAAAATATGGTCTCTAATAAGATTCTAATAGGATTCTAACTATTCTCTAACAGGCCCTCCGAAAGAAGCCGTCTATCTTTGCGTCCGAAAATTCGGTTACTAACTTAACTTATGTTTGATTATGATGATGAAGAGAGAGTTACACATGTTCTTTGTTTGCAGTTTATTGTTTTTTACCGCATGTGGGAATAAGCAGGAATCAGAGCAAAAAAGTGGTTGTCGTATAGAAGGTGATACAGTCTATGTAACAGACCATTTCTTACTTGAAAAAATCAAAGTATCAGAGACAGAATCGGAACCCTATTCCAAGAAAGTGATAACATCCGGTATGGTACGTCCCATTCCTACCCGTTATGCTTACGTTGCTCCTCCATTTGCAGGGAGGGTCACAAAATCTTATGTACGAATCGGACAACCGGTACATCAGGGGACACCTTTATTTGAAATCAGTTCTCCTGACTTTACTTCCGCACAGAAAGAATATTTTCAGGCAGTTTCATCGAGGGAACTAGCGAAAAAAGACTTGAAACGTAAAGAAGACCTGATAAAGAATGGCGTCAGTTCACAGAAGGAACTGGAAGAAGCCCAGAATGCTTTATTGATAGCGGATAAGGAGTTTGAGAATGCTTCAGCCGCATTACGGGTATATCAAGTGGACAATCTTGGGGAAATGATATTAGGGCAGCCGTTGATTGTTCGTTCTCCTATTTCCGGTGTCGTGATCAAGGATAATATCGTTACGGGCCAGTATCTGAAGGATGATACGGAGCCGATAGCTATCGTTGCTGATTTGTCGGAGGTCTGGATTACAGCTCAGGTAAAGGAAAAAGATATCCGGTTTATAAATGAAGGCAGCAGTTTGGATATAGAAATTTCAGCATTACCCGGTACGGTTATTAAAGGTAATGTATATCACGTAGAGGAGGCGGTAGATGAAGAAACCCGTTCCATTCAGGTGCTTTCGGTCTGCGATAATTCGGGCGGACATTTGAAATTGGGCATGTATACTACTATGCATTTCCTGAGTGCTCCGGTCGAACAAATTCAAATTCCGGAAAAAGCATTATTACAGGGCGAAAAGGATAGTTATGTATTTGTGCAGATTGCTCCGGCAATTTTTGTACGGACGTCGGTGATGGTGGAGACAACAGAAAACGGAATAGCTGTAATTAGCCAAGGACTGTGTCCCGGAGATAAGATAATCAGTGAGGGAGGATATTATTTAAAATAAGAAATTATGAAGAAGGAATTAATGCTTTCAATTATACAGAAAAGATGGGTAATGCTTTGCTTGTTTGTGGTGATGTGTATCTTTGGATATTACTCATGGAAACAGCTTTCGATAGAGGCTTATCCGGATATTGCAGATGTCACTTCTCAAGTTGTCACTCAGGTGCCCGGGCTTGCTGCGGAAGAGGTGGAGCAACAGATTACTATTCCGTTGGAACGGGCCATTAATGGTCTGCCTGGTATGCACGTCATGCGAAGTAAAAGCACGTTCGGACTGTCGATGATTACCATTGTCTTTAAAGACGGGACAGAAGATTATTGGAGTCGCCAGCGTGTACAGGAAAGGTTGAATGAAGTAGAACTACCCTATGGAGCTACTTCGGGACTTGATCCGCTGACATCCCCTGTGGGAGAAGTGTACCGTTATATCGTGGAAAGTGACCAACATTCATTACGTGAATTAACCGATCTTCAGAACTGGGTAATTATTCCGCGTATCAAAGAAGTGTCGGGAGTAGCCGATGTGACTAATTTCGGCGGTATCACAACTCAGTTTCAGGTTGAAATAGACCCTTCCAAATTGGAACAATATAATTTATCTCTCAAACAGGTTATTGAAGCTATTGAAAATAACAATGCCAATGTAGGGGGGAGTGTGTTGAATCGTGGCGATCTGGGTTATGTGGTCCGGGGAATCGGATTGATCGGGAACTTGGATGACTTGGGGCATATTGTAGTGAGTACCACTTCCGGAGTTCCTGTCTTTCTGAATGACATCGGTTCCTTGAAATATGGAAATCTTGAAAGAAAGGGAGTTTTGGGGTATACAGACCGTACCCGCGACTATTCTGAAAGTCTGGAAGGAATCGTACTTCTTCTGAAACATGAGAATCCGTCTAAAGTATTGGAAGCTGTTCATACGGCGGTTGATGAATTAAATAATGAAACATTGCCGGAAGGAGCAAAGATACACACTTTTCTGGATCGTACCGATTTGGTGGACACTACTTTGAGCACTGTGTCTCATACCTTGTTGATGGGGATGGGTTTGGTAGTTCTGGTGCTTATATTGTTTCTGGGTAACTGGCGTGGCGCATTATTGGTTTCTATAACGATTCCTGTATCGTTACTTATCGCTTTTATTCTTATGCATCTGACGGATATTCCGGCTAATCTTCTGTCGCTTGGCGCTATTGATTTCGGTATTATCGTAGACGGCGCTATTGTTATGCTGGAAACGATCCTCAAGAAACGTGAAGATAATCCAGAACAATACCTTGAAGAAAAAAGCATCGCACAGCGTGCCAAAGAAGTGGGACGTCCTATTCTTTTCTCGACCATCGTTATTATTACGGCATATCTTCCGCTATTTGCCTTTGAACGTGTAGAACGCAAGCTTTTCACCCCAATGGCATTTACGATGAGTTATGCGATGGTTGGAGCACTTTTGGTTGCACTCTTATTGATTCCGGGACTTGCCTATGCCATATATCGTAAACCACGTAAGATATATAAGAATAAATGGCTGGATAAACTAAAAGATGAATATACTTGTATCGTTACTGGAATTTTGGAAACACCCTCAAAGGTCATTATGTCATCAAGCCTGGTCTTGGTAGGAGGCATAGTATTGAGTGCCGTTGTAGGAAAAGACTTTCTTCCGGAGTTGGATGAAGGTTCAATTTGGCTGCAAGTTAATTTGCCACCCGGAATTTCAGTAGAAAAGTCACGGGAGTTGTCCGATACCTTGCGTGCCCGTACAATGAAGTACTCCGAAGTTACCTATATGATGGTACAAGCAGGAAGAAATGATGACGGAACCGACCCGTTCACTCCTTCTCACTTTGAGGTATCTATCGGCATTAAGCCTTATGGGGAATGGCCGAAGGGAAAAACTAAAAAAGATTTGATTAACGAACTGGAGGAAGAATACAAGTCACTTTCAGGTTTTAAAGTCGGTTTCAGCCAGCCTATGATAGATGGGGTGATGGATAAAATAGCCGGGGCCCATAGTGAACTGGTAGTGAAAGTATATGGCGAAGATTTTCGTGAAACACGCCGTATTGCTGAAGAAATAACCCGGGTGTTGGGGACTGTGAAAGGTGCTGTCGATCTGGATATTGATCAGGAACCGCCTTTGCCGCAGTTACAGATTAGTATGAATCGTGATGCCATAGCCCGTTATGGCTTAAATGTATCTGATGTGGCGGATCTGATTGAAGTGGCTATCGGAGGTAAGGCGATTGCACAACTTTATCAGGATGACCGCCAGTATGACATCACTTGTAAGTATAAAGAAGAGGCGCGGAATACTCCGGAGAAAATAGCCGGACTTATGTTGACTTCTTCCACCGGTGCTAAAATTCCTCTTTCCCAGGTAGCTGATGTCAGATTGAGTCTTGGGGAGAGTACGATAACCCGGGAAATGAACAGACGGCATCTGACGGTAAAGCTGAATCTGCGTGGTCGTGATCTGGCGTCTTTTCTGAACGAAGCCCAAGCGACGATCAATGAGAATGTACATTATGACAAGAATAAATATACTGTCAAATGGGGTGGTGCTTTCGAAAATCAGAAGCGGGCTTATACACGTCTCTCCGTCATTATACCACTGACACTGGTGGGGATGTTTATACTGCTTTATGCCACGTTCGGAAAATTCCGGCAGGCGGGACTGGTATTATCTATTGTCCCTTTAGCACTTTTCGGAGGTATGCTTGCTCTTAATGTGCGTGGTATGACGCTGAATGTATCTTCTGCTGTAGGATTTATAGCGATGTTCGGACTTTCCATACAAAATGGAATTATCATGGTATCGCAGATCAATGGATTACGTATAAAAGGTATGGAACTCCGGAAATCGGTCATAGAAGGAGCGCGTCAACGTTTCCGCCCTATTCTGATGACTTCGGTTACTACGATACTCGGGCTTTTTCCGGCTTCGTTGGCAACAGGAATCGGTAGTGACGTACAGCGTCCGCTGGCAACAGTGATTGTATATGGATTGATGTTTTCAACACTTGTTTCCATGTTTCTGCTTCCGGCTTTCTATTATTTGGTTGAGAACAATGTTTTAAATAAAAAGAAGAACGATGAAAAAGAATATACGTTATAATGTGCTGCTTCTGTTGTTAGTTGTGGAAGTTGCGCTTATTCCGGCTTTTGCTCAAATGGCAGAAGTAAAGCCGGCTCAGTCTATTTCTTTCGAAGAATATCTGAATAGGGTAGGAAAAAATAATCTGAGTTATTTAGCTGAAAAACTCAATGTAAGTATAGCTGATGCAGAAGTGGTTGCCCGGAAAATATTCCCGGACCCTGAATTGGAGTTTGAAGCGGGTAATGAGACTTTTTCTTTGGGAGTTTCTTATTCATTAGAACTGGGAAATAAAAGAGGGGCACGTATTAAGTTGGCACGGACCCAGGCGGAGTTGGAAAGACTTGTTTTGCAACAAGGCTTTCAGGATTTGAGGGCGGAAGCTGCCGATCTTTTTCTAGATGCAATTCTTCAGCGCAACTTGCTTGAAGTACAAAAAAGTTCTTATGAGTATATGTATCAGCTGAGTCAGTCAGATAGTTTGCGTTATGTTTCGGGAGAGATTACCGAGAATGATGTCCGACAGTCAAAACTGGAGGCTCTTACTTTGCTTAATGCTGTTTACAGTCAGGAAGCAGTCTATCATTCTGCTCTGATTCAGTTGAACAAACACATGGGAATGGCTGCTGATACACTTCATGTTCCTTTGGGAAATTGGGAGAAGTTGAGCAGAGACTTTGCCCTGTCTGATCTGGTCGAAGCAGGACTAAATAATCGTATCGACCTGCTTGTCGCTCAAAAGAGCACGGAACTTACTACCGGGGAATATAAACTGACGAAAGCGGAACGAAAACCTAATATCGGAGTTTCGGTTTCTTATGAAAGAGACTGGAAAGGTTTTCTTCCTCCGGCTCGCTCTACTACTGCAGGTGTCTCCATTCCTCTGACATTCTCGAATATTAATAAAGGAGCTGTAAAAGCTGCAAAATTCCGAATTGCCCAGTCGGAAATAATGGAAAGAGACATGGAATTGCAGATACAGGCAGAGATAGCTCAGGCTTGGTTTTATTATGAGGCTGAGAAGAAAAAGGTGGCTCAATATAGAGCCGGGGTACTTGAAGATTCGCAGAAGGTACTCAATGGCATGGTATATAAATACAAACGGGGAGAAACAAGTATTCTCGATGTACTGGTTGCCCAGCGTACTTACAACGAGGTGCAACAGGAGTATCTGGAAACAATGAAAGGGTATGCTGCTTCGTTAGTGGCACTGGAAAAAGCATGCGGTATATGGGATATACGTTTTTGAGCGTTGAATAATCTGACTTTGCTGCTGGAAGAAGCAGCAAAGTCAGATATATACACTTGCCAGTCAGCAGCTTCGTTTTTTGTGCTAAATCATTGTGTGATATTCCTCTTGCTTTTTTTAGGAAGCTTTTTGATCACTTCTTCCACTGAATGGTCAATCAGTTCTTTGATAAGTTTATCATCCAGATCGCTTTCCAGATAGATACTTATCCAATATTTTTTATCGGAGTGATGCCCGAAAAAGATACCGTTATACTTCTCCATTAGCTCTGTAGATTTTTCAGGGTCACATTTCATATTAGCCCAAAACTCCCCATTCTTAGGTCGCAATCCTGTATAGGTAAACATCTTTCCCATCACTTTAAATACTAAGGTATCTTCGTCAAACGGCATACACTCCGTCGCCCCTTTTACAGACAGGCAATATTCTCTCAACTCTTCGATATTCATGATATTATCTCTAATGTATTTTCAAAAGACAAATATACCCATTTAAGTTTATCCGCTGATCTGTTTCCAAAACTTTAATCCGTAGTACTGTGTCATTTTGACGAGACAGGGCAGTGCTTAATTACTTTTGATTATGTATCTTTGCCGTTGCAAGAGCAGATGTCCTTGATTTATATACCGATAAATAGAATATGATGGAAGCGAAGTATATCACCCTGACTAAAGAAAATATAGAAAAAGAACACATTTGCTGTGCTTTCTCCGATAAGAAATGCAAGGACAGCTATGAGCTGAAAAAAGCATGGCTGAAAAAAGAGTTTGATAATGGTTATATTTTCAGACGGCTTGATGAGCGGGCAAAAGTGTTTATAGAGTACGTCCCTGCCGAAAAGGCGTGGATTCCTGTGACTGCTCCTAATTACTTGATGATAAACTGCTTTTGGGTATCGGGACAATATAAAGGACACGGACATGCTAAAGCACTACTACAATCCGCCATTGATGACGCCAGGGCGCAGGGGAAAGAGGGGTTGGTTACGGTAGTTGGTACATCAAAGTTTCATTTTATGAGCGATGCGAAATGGCTGTTACGGCAAGGATTCGAAACAGTCGAAAAACTTCCTTATGGGTTCAGCCTTCTGGCTCTGAAGATAAATCCGGCGGCTCCCGATCCAGCTTTTAAAGATTGTATATTAAGTGGAGTATGTGCGGATAAAGAAGGAGTAGTGGTTTACTATACACATCGTTGTCCGTTTGCAGAATTTCATGTTCGTAATTCGTTGGTGAATGTCGCTGAAAGTAAAGGTATTCCATTGAAAATAATTAGATTAGAGACGATGGAACAGGCACAGGATGCTCCTACACCAGCCACTATATTCAGTCTTTTCTATAATGGGAAATTCGTCACGACTGACTTAAGTGCATGCATTGACAAGCGGTTTGATAAAGCGTTAGGACTCTAATCTCTTATATTTTAGTATATGTTGTTTTTATTCAGTACTTTCGTGGTGTCTCCATAGGATGTGCGGATTCGGCTGAAAATTAAACTTTTATGGGGTTGTGCAAATGGTGATGAGTCAGTAAATTATAGTTTTACAATCACTAATGTTTCTTATTTCACTTCATTCCAATATATTCAATTCTTGCATTTTATAAAACTATGTTTTATTTTTGGGGAATAAAATTATTGGGATTATAATGAAAGGTATTCACTTGGTTGTTTGTGTTTGTTTGTTTTTATTTGTGTTTAACCAGTTCCTTTTTGCCGACAAAACTATGGAAAGTGATTCACTATATACCTATAAGTATATAAATGGGATCTATATGTCAGAGCCTGAACGTGCTTTAAATTTGTTGGAAGGTGCTGAAAGTAAAAAGACTCTGCCTCTGCGTATTATAAATGAATTACGCAGTAAGGCTTATCGTAATATGTATATGACTAAATTAGCTTTTGTGTATGCAAGGAAGTCATATTTATTAGATTCCATATCTCAGAAAGATCCTAAGCATTTGCTGAAGATGACAGTTGATTTGGCAGAACTGGCTCTGTTGATGAGTGATCATAAAGAGAGTATGAGATACGCTCTTGGTGGTCTTAAATTGGCACAAAAAGAGAAAGATAAAGGAGCGGAGGGTAAGTTGCTGTTTTGTATTGGTGAAAATAAATGGCAATTATCTTTCAAGGAAGAGGCGTATGATTATTTTGACAAAGCTATCAAACAGCTTCAAGGTGCGGAAACCAAATTGGAAATGGCTATGCTTTCATACTTCTATGGGATGAAAATGGATTATCTGCTAAATGATTCCCGGACTGAAGAAGCATTGGAGGTGGGGCTGAAATGTGAAAAACTGCTGAAAAGTATAGCTCGATTACCTGAAAAAAATGAAGCCTTTCTGGATTTGCAATATACTTATTTGTATGCTAAAATGTCATATATTTGCTATCTGGAAGGGAAGTATGAACAGGCTGAAAAATATTACCAGTATTTGTCTACAAAGAATGCATATACCCCTGATGGTCAAACCTATGGAATCCCTTATCTGTTGAAATCGAAACAATATCGGAAAGTAGTAGATCGATGCCAGGATTTTAAGAAGCTTATGCAGCAGCAGCAGGATACTGTTAACTTACAGTATATTAGTATTCTTCAAAAAGAAGTAAAAGCTTATTTAGGACTGAAGGATTTTGAAAAAGTAGCCGCTTTGCGTGAGTCTATTATATCTATTACTGATAGTGTAAATAGTAAGGATAAACAAAATGCAGCTTTGGAATTAGACGCTATTTATAAGGCTACTGAGCAGGAGGAATATATCGCCGAACAGACTTTTCAGCTAAGAGTCAGAAACATATCACTTGCGTTTTTGGGATGCATTACTTTTCTGACATTATTTATGTTATGGCGGATATGGCGGCATAGCACGATAGTCAAGTATAAGAACAAAATGCTGGCGAAGTTTATTAATGAAAAACTGGCTCGGAAAGAAGACGCTGATGAATTATTGATAGAGGAGGAAACTGAAGATCCGGTAGTTGTTCCGTTGGACTTGGAACCAGACGAGGAATCATCAGAGAAAAATGATTTGTCTTTAGATGAAGTTTCCGAAAACCATGATGAAGAAGAGGCTGAGAATAAGAAAATTTTCAAAGACGAAAACTGTTGTGGCAAATTAATCCTTTATGTGGTACAATATTCCCTGTGATTATAATAACGAAAGGGATTTTTATGATTTGCTTTAAAAAAGTCACAAAACAAATTTGTGATTATAAATCTGTAAAAGAATTATACCTTTCCGCATTTCCTGCCGTTGAGAGAGTACCGTTTTGGCTTTTGATGAAAAAATCAAAGAATGAGGGTGCAGATTTCTACGCAATTGATGATAAAGGAAAATACCGGAACCAATTTCAATGGATATGTTAACGAACTTCGTATTAACTATGCAATTAAATTATTGAAACGGCATCCCAATTATACCATTCGTGCGATAGCCGATGAAGCCGGGTTTAATAGTACGCCTATTTTGTATAGTATGTTTAAGAAAAAAACGGGTATGACTCCCTATGAATTTAAGAAAGCGCAGGAGTCCTTAGGTTGATTTTGGCTTTTTCGTTAAACAAATTTCCGTTTTCTCGGTTTATTCTAATAATAAACTTAAATATAAACGGAAATGGTGCAAGTTAGGATAAAGCGAGTGTACGAAGACTTTTCAGAGAGAGATGGATATCGGGTGCTGGTAGATAAGCTATGGCCGCGCGGAATTAAAAAAGAATGGTTGAAGTACGACTACTGGGCAAAAGATATAACGCCTTCCGCTGCATTGCGCAAATGGTTTCATGAGGATATTCCGGGACACTGGAATGACTTTGTTGTGATGTATCAAAAAGAACTGGAAGCCTCTCAGGCTGTTGCCGATTTTCTGACTCTTATCAAACCTCATCCGGTGGTGACTTTGCTTTATGCGTCCAAGGAACCGGTGTACAATCATGCCCGAATCCTTCGTGATTATCTGGAAATACATCTGAAAGAGTGAAATTAAAGTAATTTTTATCTCTTTCCGCTTTCAGTCGTTCACTCAATTTCCTACCTTTGTAATCTAAATCAAAATCGTGTATCCATGAAGTATAAATTATTAGTTCTTGATGTAGACGGAACGCTTCTCAATGATGCAAAAGAAATTAGTAAACGTACGTTAGCTGCCTTGCTGAAGGTTCAGCAGATGGGAGTACGTATCGTGCTGGCATCCGGCAGACCTACTTACGGTCTGATGCCTTTGGCCAAATCCCTTGAACTTGGAAATTATGGTGGTTTTATTCTCTCTTATAATGGTTGTCAGATAATTAATGCGCAAAACGGAGAAATTTTGTTTGAACGGCGGATTAATCCGGAAATGTTGCCTTATCTGGAAAAGAAGGCAAGAAAGAATAATTTCGCACTGTTCACTTATCATGATGATACGATTATTACAGATACTCCGGAGAATGAACATATCCGGAATGAGGCCCGGCTGAATAACCTGAAAGTGATAAAGGAAGAAGAGTTTTCTGCGGCAATCGACTTTGCTCCTTGTAAGTGTATGCTGGTCAGCGATGATGAAGAATCGTTGGTCAGTCTGGAAGGACATTGGAAGAGACGGTTGAACGGTGCTTTGGATGTTTTCCGTTCCGAACCTTATTTTCTGGAAGTAGTACCATGTGCGATTGATAAAGCCAATACACTGGGTGCTTTATTGGAGCAACTGGATGTGAAGCGTGAAGAAGTCATAGCTATCGGTGATGGGGTATGCGATGTAACCATGATTCAACTGGCCGGATTGGGAGTAGCCATGGGGCATTCTCAGGATTCTGTAAAGGTATGTGCGGACTATGTGACTGCTTCCAATGAGGAAGACGGAGTGGCTGTAGCTGTCGAGAAGGCAATTATAGCGGAAGTTCGTGCAGCGGAGATTCCGTTGGATCAGTTGAATGCGCAGGCACGCCATGCATTAATGGGAAACTTGGGAATTCAATATACATACGCCGACGAAGATCGTGTGGAAGCAACGATGCCGGTAGACCATCGTACCCGTCAGCCTTTTGGTATTTTGCATGGTGGAGCTACTCTTGCGTTGGCGGAAACAGTTGCCGGACTCGGTTCGATGATTCTTTGCCAGCCGGACGAGATTGTAGTAGGAATGCAGGTCAGTGGAAACCACATATCTTCTGCACATGAAGGAGATACAGTGCGTGCAGTAGGAACAGTTGTACATAAAGGACGTTCCTCCCACGTATGGAATGTAGACGTGTTTACTTCAACAAACAAACTGGTGTCTTCCATACGGGTAGTCAACAGTGTGATGAAAAAAAGATGACCGACGAAAAAAAGAACTTGACAACTATTGATGCACTCATTCAGCGGAAACAGCCATTTGCTGTTTATCGTGTTCCGGGGGAGAGATTTCCTCGTCTGTTGACAGAAGACACCGGAGCCGTCCGCTTGATTTACGATTTGAAAGAACTGAACGGACAAAGGGGATTTGTGATTGCTCCGTTCTGTGTAGAGAAGTCATGTCCGATTGTATTGATACAGTCGGATAAGACAGGGCAGCCACTGCCTGTGGAAACCGATACGGATGAAGAGGAAGAACTAAACTTGCAAACCTATCCGAAGGAATCTTTTTTAACCCTTTGTTCAGAGAAGTATGCGACCTGTTTTCATACATTTATCGAAGCCTTGCGTGATGCTACTTTTGATAAACTGGTGCTTTCCCGAAGTCTTACTATTGGAAAGCATCCGGAGTTTTCCCCTTCAGCCGTTTTTCGTGCTGCCTGTCAACGCTATATTCATTCTTATATTTATCTGTGTTACACTCCTCAGACTGGCATTTGGCTGGGAAGTACTCCTGAAATCATATTGTCGGGCGAAAAAAATGAATGGAACACAGTCGCCTTGGCAGGAACCCAACCTTTGCTGGATGGTAAACTGCCGCAAGAGTGGGATGATAAAAACCGTCAGGAGCAAGATTATGTAGCATCTTATATTCGTCGCCAGCTTCTCTCGTTGGGTATTCATTCTACAGAGAAGGGACCTTATCCGGCTTATGCCGGTGCTTTGTCGCATCTGAAAACCGATTTTCATTTCTCATTGAAAGATAATAGAAATCTGGGCGATCTTCTGAAAGTTCTTCATCCGACTCCTGCCGTATGCGGACTGCCTAAAGAGGAGGCTTATCGGTTTATTCTGGAAAATGAAGGATATGACCGCAAGTACTATTCCGGTTTTATAGGCTGGCTCGATCCGGAAGGACGGACTGATTTATATGTGAATCTGCGCTGCATGCACATTGAAGACGAACAGCTGACACTTTATGCGGGTGGCGGATTGTTATCCTCTTCGGAGTTGAATGATGAATGGCAGGAAACGGAAAAAAAATTGCAGACGATGAGGCGTATTCTTGTGTCTGCCCCCCATAATGATTAATCACTAACAAGCTAATCACTATCAATATGTATTCGGATAAGAAAAATATACTTCAGCTAGTTGCACTGCTTGAGGCGCATGGAATTACGAAAGTAGTGTTGTGCCCCGGTAGCCGTAATGCACCTCTTGTGCATACATTGTCTACTCATCCGGGTTTTACTTGTTATGCTATGACGGATGAACGGAGTGCCGGTTATTTTGCAATGGGTCTTGCACTGCATGGCGGGCATCCTGCTGCCATTTGTTGTACTTCCGGTACGGCGTTGCTCAATCTTCATCCTGCTGTGGCAGAAGCGTACTATCAGAATATTCCTCTAGTCGTTATCTCTGCCGATCGTCCTGCTGCCTGGATCGGACAGATGGCCGGACAGACTTTGCCACAACCCGGTGTTTTTCAGACATTGGTCAAGAAGTCGGTAAACCTGCCGGAGATTCAGACAGAAGAAGATGAATGGTACTGCAACCGCCTGGTAAATGAAGCTCTGCTGGAGACGAACCATCATGGAAAAGGACCGGTACATATCAATATCCCTATTTCTGAACCATTGTTCCAGTTTACGGTCGATTCGCTTCCAGAAGTGCGTGTCATAACCCGTTATCAGGGGTTGAACGTCTACGATCGTGATTATAACGATTTGGTCGACCGGATGAATAAATACCAGAAGCGGATGGTCATTGTCGGGCAGATGAATCTTATTTATTTGTTTGAGAAACGGCATACCAAACTATTATACAGACATTTTGCCTGGTTGACGGAACATATCGGCAACCAGACAGTTCCCGGTATTCCGGTAAAGAACTTCGATGCGGCGCTTTATGCCATGCCCGAAGAGAAGGTCGGTCAGATGGTTCCCGAATTGCTGATTACTTATGGGGGGCATATTGTTTCCAAACGACTGAAGAAATTTCTCCGCCAACACCCGCCTAAAGAACATTGGCATGTGTCGCCGGATGGTGAGGTGGTCGATTTATACGGTTCGTTGACTACCGTGATTGAAATGGACCCGTTTGAGTTTTTGGAGAAAATAGCAAGCTTGATGGACAACCGTACACCGGAATATCCCCGTGTGTGGGAAAACTATTGTAAGATTATCCCCGAACCCGATTTTGCGTATTCGGAAATGGCGGCTGTTGGTGCATTGATAAAAGGCCTGCCGGAATTATGTGCGCTTCATCTGGCGAACAGTTCCGTGATCCGCTATGCACAGTTGTATTCCGTTCCTTCTACTGTCGAAATCTGTTGTAACCGGGGGACGAGTGGTATCGAAGGATCGCTTTCTACTGCTGTCGGTTATGCGGCTGCTTCCGACAAGCTGAATTTTATAGCTATCGGGGATTTGAGCTTCTTCTATGACATGAATGCTTTGTGGAATGTGAATGTCCGTCCCAATCTGCGCATCCTTTTGCTGAATAACGGAGGAGGGGAAATCTTCCATACGTTGCGGGGATTGGATATGTCGGGGACATCCCATAAATTCATTGCTGCTGTTCATAAAACCTCTGCCAAAGGCTGGGCGGAAGAACGCGGATTTCTTTATCTGCAAGCAGAGAATGAGGTGGAACTGGCAGAAACCATGCAAATCTTCACCCAACCGGAAGAAAAGGAACGTCCTCTGCTGCTGGAAGTGTTTACCAACAAAAACAAAGATGCCCGCATGCTGAAAAATTATTATCATCAACTAAAACAAAAATAGATTATGTCTACACCAAGAAAATGGACTACCATTAGAGAATACGAGGATATTCTTTTTGATTACTATAATGGGATTGCACGTATCACTATCAACCGTGAACGTTATCGGAACGCTTTCACTCCGACCACAACTGCTGAAATGAGCGACGCACTGCGTATCTGTCGGGAAGAAGCGGACATTGATGTGATTGTAATTACCGGAGCCGGAGATAAAGCATTTTGTTCGGGAGGCGACCAGAATGTGAAAGGACGTGGCGGATATATCGGAAAAGACGGTGTGCCTCGTCTTAGCGTATTGGATGTGCAAAAGCAGATTCGCAGCATCCCGAAACCGGTGATTGCTGCCGTGAACGGTTTTGCTATTGGTGGCGGACATGTGCTTCATGTGGTATGTGATTTGTCCATTGCGTCGGAAAATGCTATTTTCGGTCAGACGGGTCCTCGTGTAGGTAGCTTTGATGCCGGATTCGGTGCGTCTTATCTGGCACGTGTGGTAGGTCAGAAGAAAGCCAGGGAAATCTGGTTCCTCTGCCGGAAATACAATGCGCAGGAAGCGTTGGATATGGGACTGGTCAATAAAGTAGTCCCGTTGGAACAACTGGAAGATGAATATGTGCAGTGGGCGGAAGAAATGATGTTGCTCAGCCCGTTGGCTCTGCGCATGATTAAAGCGGGACTGAATGCCGAACTGGATGGCCAGTCTGGTATTCAGGAACTGGCAGGTGACGCCACACTGCTTTATTATCTGACGGATGAAGCTCAGGAAGGAAAGAATGCGTTTCTGGAAAAACGCAAACCGAACTTTAAACAATATCCTAAGTTCCCCTGACATTCAAAATGGACTGTAAAGTAGAAATTATTCCCCGGTTGCTTCATTTCAGGCAACCGGCAGGAACTTCCCGAGGCACATATACGACACGTAAAGTCTGGTATCTTCATCTGACGTCTCCTGATTTTCCGGGTAGGGTAGGGATAGGAGAGTGCGCGCCTTTGCCCGCATTGAGTTGTGACGACCTTCCCGATTATGAAGTTATCCTGGCTAAAGCCTGTCGTCGGTTGGAAGAACGGCAGGGAAGGCTGGATGTAGACTCTTTGTGTGATTATCCCTCTATCCTGTTTGGTTTGGAAACGGCTATCCGGCACTTCTTTGCAGGAAGTTGGGCATTATGCGATACGGCTTTCTCACGTGGTGAGGCAGGGATTCCGATAAACGGGCTTATCTGGATGGGAGACTTTGACAGGATGCTTACCCGGATAGAAGAAAAAATGGCAGCCGGTTTTCGTTGCATCAAACTGAAAATAGGCGCTATCAACTTTGATGAAGAGCTGGCTTTGCTTCGCCATATACGTGCGCATTTTTCTTCTAAGGAAATAGAGTTGCGTGTGGATGCCAACGGCGCTTTCTCTCCGGTTGATGTGATGGAGAAACTGAAACGTTTGTCCGAGTTGGATTTGCACTCTATTGAGCAGCCTATACGTGCAGGACAGTGGGAAGAAATGGCGCGCCTTGCTTCCGACTCTCCGTTGCCGATAGCTTTGGACGAAGAGCTGATTGGTTGCAATACTCCGGAAGGAAAGCGGAAACTGCTTTCGGCGGTCAATCCGCAGTATATTGTTCTCAAGCCCTCTCTTCATGGAGGAATATGCGGGGGGAATGAGTGGATTGCCGAAGCGGAAAAACGGCATATCGGCTGGTGGATTACTTCCGCTTTGGAATCTAATATCGGTTTGAATGCAATTGCCCAATGGTGTGCTACATTCGACAATCCGCTGCCTCAGGGACTGGGAACCGGGCAGCTTTTCACAGACAATGTGGAGATGCCTCTTGAGGTGAGAAAAGATTGTTTATGGTTCTGTAATGATGATATTTAAAGTATTCAATGATATTTGACCGACAACAACAACGCCTGCTGTTAGAGGGAAAAGAGTATGCTCCCGAAGATATATCCCGGCTTGTGGCGGAAGGGGCGGGTAATTGCCCGCCTGCCTTGTGGGATTTGTATCTTTTCCTGAATGAGTGGTTTGATGCTTCTCCGGTTATTACCGTACATACTTCGGGTTCCACAGGCGTCCCGAAAGAGTTGGTTGTGCGCAAGGACCGGATGATGCAAAGCGCACGCCTCACTTGTGAATTTTTGAATCTGCAAGCGGGGGATACTGCTTTGTTGTGTATGAATCTCCGTTATATTGGGGCAATGATGATGGTGGTGCGCTCTTTGGTGGCAGGACTGAATCTGGTTGTGCGTCCTGCTTCCGGTCATCCTCTTTCCGATGTCGAAGTACCTCTGAAATTTGCGGCGATGGTTCCTTTGCAGGTTTATAATACGCTTCGTGTTCCTGCCGAGAGGAAGCGGCTGGAGCATACAGATATTCTGATTATCGGTGGCGGGGCGGTGGATGACAGCTTGGAAGCGGAATTAAAGA
>OLWC01000505.1_pt1 | contig 17478 bp, 10 predicted proteins | sample 1673911 | NCBI WGS metagenome assembly OLWC01 (sample SAMEA103958134, study PRJEB25191) | human gut metagenome
TGACCGCGGCGCCCTGCTCCAGCAGATACTGGATGGTGGGCAGGGCGGCCCGGATGCGCTTGTCGTCGGTATCCAGGGCGTAGCGCACCTTTTCGTTGGCGAAGTCCTTGATGGCCTCGTACATGGCGGGGAAGTCGAGCTTTCCGGCCACATGCAGGAAGGGGCGCAGATGGCCGGGGATTTTTCCCAGCTCTCCTTCCCCCACGATGATGACGGAAAAGTTCCTGTACCCTTCATTGCAGACGGTTTCCAGCGCCTCAACCAGGAGTTCGTGGTTTTTCCGCTGTGAGGAGAGGGAACCTACGGTGATGAACACGGGTTCGCGGTTCCGGGGCGCAGGCGGGATTTCCCCGAAAAAGTGCGGATTAACCATCATGCCCCTGGGAAAGGAGCCCAGCGTCAGCAGCCGTCCCTGGCGGTCAAGTTCTTCTTCCCCGAACCGGGGGATGTCCTTTAATTCATGTTCGACGGCCAGAAGATTGGCGAATTTGTCAAGCCCCGTCATATGAAGGAAACTTGCCCAGCCCGGAATGTCATAAAAGGCGGATGTTGATATCAGGATGGCTTCGTACCGGGTGAGGACGCGCGCTTTGGCCAGGCGCTTCCATGAAGTGCACATGGCCGTGAAAATATGGATATCGCCTTCCTTGAAACAACACAGGGGCGATTGCCTGGCCAGGCTGTGATGCATCAGGACATCAACGCGGTATCCCATGTCGAGCAGGTGGCGGCAGAAACCGGGGATGACTTCCCCGTGGCAATAGTTGGGTTCCAGAATAAGGATGGTGCGACCGGCCACTGGATGCCTGCGCCATGCGCGCATGCTTCGGCGGGCGTCCCGATCATAGTCGGACAGAAAATCGCGCAGGAAAGTGCGCCATTTTTTACGCAGGTTCCGAAACGGAATACACATGGTCAGCAATCGGAGCATGACTGTCTGCGTATGTGTCATTGGTTTCATGGTGAAAAATTGCAGGAAATATAATGAATATCGCCTGACGCGGATGATGAATGGCCCTTGTTACCGTTCCGGGCGGTTTTTCGCCTGCCGGGTAAAAAAGAATACGTTGTGTGACGAGGGCTGAATACTTAATAAATTCATACTGAAAAGCAATATCAAAAAACTCCTTGGCGCATGATGCCGGAGTATTCCTGACGGTTTGAATTTTCCGCCGTATTGCAGCCGTACCACAGCCCTCCGTTTCCGTTATTCCCGGGAACTTCCTTCGGGAGGCAGCCTTTACATTTCTTTCCGGAAACAGTTTCCCTCTTCCGGTTGTTCCGTTTTTCAACAGATGGCGTTGCTGTTTTTTCTTGATGTGAATTTTCAATCCGGATAAAAAAGGATGCTTCCGCCATGAGCGTATCCGTTTCTATCATTGTTCCCTGTTATAATGTTGCCGCTTATTTGGACCAGTGTATGGAAAGCCTGGCCGGCCAGAGCATGGAAGATATCGAAATCATTTGCGTCAATGACGGTTCTTCCGACCGTACGGCGGAGATATTGCGCGAATGGCGGGACAGGGACGGCCGCGTCCGGGTGATTGACCGGAAAAACAGCGGTGTTTCCGCGGCGAGGAACAGCGGCATGGAAGCGGCTGCGGGAAAGTATATCGGTTTTGTGGACCCGGACGACGTGGTGGAGCGGAATATGTTCCGGCGCCTGTTTGATGCGGCCGTGGAAAAAGATGCGGACGTAGCGGTGTGCGGATACCATGAGTTCTGCGACTGCGGAGGCATGGATATGCCTGAAAGCGGCTGGTCGCCGTCAGCCGGGTTTTTCCCGGAAGAAAAAGCGGAGCGGTTCCGGCGGGGGACGCCCTGGAGCCGGTGCGCGGGAACGGTGTGGAATAAGCTGATCCGCAGGAAGCTGCTGGAAGAAAACGGTGTGCGTTTCGTTCCCGGATTGCGCCAGGGGGAGGATTTGTATTTCTGTTTGATGCTGTTGACTGTTGCTCCGCGGCTCCTGATCCTTCCCGACCGTTTGTACCATTACCGGAGGGAACGCCCCGGTTCCGCCTCCTGCGGGCGGGATCCCCGCCTGGGGGATTTCCGCATGGATTTGATGGGCATGGAATCTCTGGCGCGTTTCTGGGGGGAGCGGGGGCTGCTTGATTCACCCGCCGCCTTCGGTCTGGTGGACTACTGCATGGAGTTGATGCGCAGGCATTTCATCATGAAAGAGGGAGCTTTTTTCAAAGCGTCTCCGGAAGACCGGGAAGTTCTGCTTTCCGGCTGGAAAAAGTGGCTGGAGCTGGTGGGCGCGGAGAACGTCCTTCCCAGTCTGGACCGGTGGGACCGGGCTTTTTGCCGCCTTCTGCTGGATTGCCCCCTCCGGAGCAATTTTTTCTCTGCCCTGCATTCCCGCCTGATGTCGTCCCGCAAGGGGCGCCGGGGGGCTTACTATACCCTGAAAAGGCACCTGATGAAGTGAAAAGGGGGAGATTCCCCCCCTTTCCCTGCTGTTCCGGCGCCGCATGGGGTTGCGGAAAGGCGGAATGCCTGCCGGCATCCTACAGGCCCGTGTAGCACATCTGCTCTTTGAGCTGGGCCACCTGGAGGTCTTCCCCCAGATATTCCCCGATGGAGTAGCCGAAGAGCATGGCGGCGCCGGGGCCGTTGGCGGTGAGCATGTTGCCGTCCAGCACCACATTTTCATCTTTCACAATATGAGCGCCGGCTTCGTTGAGTTCCCGGTAAACGTCCTGGGCCGGGTAGGCCGTGACGTTCCTGTCCCTGACCAGGCCCGCTTTGGCCAGCACGATGGGGGCGGCGCAGATGGCGGCCACCAGCTTGCCCGCTTCATGCATTTTTTTGACCAGATGGATGACTTCCGGCGTGTCGCGGAGTACCCAGGAGCCCGCGCCGCCGGGCAGGATCAGGGCGTCCAGCTTGTCAGCATGGAGTTTATCCAGCATGGTGTCCGTGCTGACGGTTACTTCATGGGTGCTGACCACCTTGTCGGACTGGACGCCGGCAAGCACTACGTCCATGTTCAGGCGCCGCAGGATGTCCAGCGGAGCCATGAGTTCGATTTCTTCAAATCCGGGGGCGGCAAGTATGGCGACTTTTTTCATGGTTGGTAAGACAGGGGGAGGAAGAGGAACGTTCAAGGAAAAAAGCAGCATGTTCCGGTAGCCCTACAGGAGGAGAAGAACCGGGTTTTCCAGCAGGGTTTTGAATTCGGCAGCAATGTTGGAAGCCTTGCATTCCGGCAGAATGCCGGCGTTCACGTACAGGGTGACGGGCAGGATGAGTTTGGACACGGGGCGCCCCGCTTCAATGCCCGTTTTCGGCGTGGTGCCTCCTATGCTGATGATGCTGTGGGGCATTTCCGGCAGCACGGCGCGCTGGGCTGCCACGTTCACGCCGCTGTCGCAAAGAAGGATGTTGGGCGCGACGCTGCCCGCGGGGAGCGGGCCTGCCGCAGGGGCGGCCAGGCGTTCCATGGCGATGTTGTAAATCGTCTTGCCGGAGGCGTTTTCAATGAAGACGTATTTTTCCCCCTTGTCCAGCACCATGAGCAGTTCCGCGGCGGCGTCTCCGGCCAGCCATTCCGGCTCGCTGGCGCATGCTTTCACCGCCGCGCGCACCACGTAGTCAAAGAGGCTGTAGCGGCCGCCGATGAGTTTTTCGCACTGGACGGCGATGGGCGTGCTGATGGCGGCCAGGTAAGCCATGTTCGCCTCCAGGGAATACAGGTAAAAATTGTCTACGCGCGTGGCGTGGCGCGTGTCCCGGGGCGCCAGCGGGGTCTGCACCCGGCGGGCGGGGCCGTCCGCGGGGCGCAGGGCGGCCCGTACATCCGCGGCCATGATTTTGCCCCGGGGGCCGGTGCCGCGCAGCGTGGCGGGGTTCAGGCCGGCTTCCGCCGCCAGCCTGGCGGCCAGCGGGCTGCATATTGCGGACGGGCGCGGGGGGCAGCCGCAGACGGCTGCGCCGAATTCCGGCTGAAGCAGCGCAATGGGCGCTCCCGCCGCGGCGGAACCTCCCTCCGGCACCAGGATTTCCGTCAGGGTGCCGTCCTCGCAGGCCTGGAGCTCCACATGGGCCTTGTCCGTCTCAATATCGGCCAGATGGTCGCCGACTTTTACGAAGTCCCCTGTTTTTTTGAACCATCTCAGGACGGTGCCTTCGCGCATGGAGTCGGACAGGCGGGGCATTTCAATGGTAATAGCCATGGAGGTGAATGTTGAAATATGGTAAAAAGGAGGAAGGCGCGCCGGAAGGGGCGGGACGTCTCCTTCCGGCGCGCGGAAACGCGGTTACGCGCTGTATTTTTCCACGCCGTCGATGAATACCTTGCAGGTATTGAAGTCATCGTCCAGCAGAACCATGTCCGCCGTGAAGCCGGGGGCGATTTTGCCCAGGCCTTCCAGGCCCAGGGACTGCGCCTGGTTCCAGGAGGTGGCTTTCACCAGGTCGCTGAGGGGTTTCCCGGTCAGGCGGTGCACGTTTTTCAGGCCGTGGGCGTATTTGAGGGTGCTGCCGGCCAGGGCGCCGGATTCCTGCAGACGGGCCACGCCGTCCTTCACGATGATGGGCAGGCCGCCCAGGTCTCCGGGGCCGTCCGGCATCCAGGAGCAGGCCAGGGAGTCCGTAATCATCAGCATCTGGTCAGAATCCTTGTTTTTGAACACGGTTTTGAGCATGTCCGCGCAGAGGTGGATGGTGTCGCAGATGATTTCAATCTTGATTTCCCTGTCCAGCAGGCCGGACCCCACCAGGCCGATTTCACGGTGGTGCAGGGGGGACATCTGGTTGCAGTAGTGGGTCAGGTGCGCCAGTCCCGCGGACTTCGCCCTGTTGAAATCCTCATGGGTGGCGGCGCTGTGCCCGGCGGAGCAGCGGATGCCGTTGGCCGTGGCTTTCTCAATGAACTCAATGGCTCCGGGCATTTCCGGCGCCAGGGAGACCAGCAGCACCTTGGCGATGGAGTTCAGGTTGGCTACTTCATCGTAATCCGGCTGGCGGACAAAGGCGGGATTCTGCGCGCCGCAGCATTTGGGGTTGATGAACGGCCCTTCCAGGTGGATGCCGGGAGTCTTGGCGAATTCCTGGTTCTTCATGTATTCCGCCACGGAGGCGCATACGTCTTCCAGCACCTTGGGGGACAGGGTGAGGGTGGTCGGCAGCCAGGAAGTGACGCCTTCCTTCATTTTGCATTCCGCAATGGTGCGGAGGCTTTCCAGCTTGGCGTCGCAGGTGTCGCAGCCGCCGGCGCCGTGGCTGTGGATGTCAATGAAGCCGGGAAGGAGCATGCGGCCTTCCGCATCCACGACCTTGTCTGCGGCGGGAAGTTCGCTCCCGGCGGGATAGACGGCGGTAATGGTTTTGCCTTCCATTTCCACGGCAGCCCCGGGCATATCGATGCCGGGGGAGATGATGCGTGCGTTTTTAATGAGTGTCTTCATAAAAATGAATGGTTGTTGGATGGATGTTTATCGTCGTTTTTCTCCGTTCGTCCGCGTCTTCCCGCCTGGCCTCCGCTTCCTGCGGAAAACCGGGAATAGGCGGCGCACCGGAGATCGTTCATGCCGCTGGCAGCTTCCTGGTTATCTGGCGGCGTCCAGGGCCTTGTTCCACCGGGCTACGCGGGCGGCTTCCGCTTTCAGCACGGCAGCCGCGGCATTCTTGTCCAGAATGCGGATGTCCTTGATTTTGTCCCCCCGGACAATGGAGTTGACGACGTCCTGCCCTTTCAGCACCTTCCCGAAGACCGTATGGCGGCCGTCCAGATGGGGCGTGGCCACATGGGTGATGAAGAATTGGGAGCCGTTGGTGCCGGGGCCCGCGTTCGCCATGGAAAGCACGCCGGGGCCGTCATGCCTGAGGTCCGGGGAAAACTCGTCTTCAAAACTGTAGCCGGGGCCACCCATGCCCGTGCCGGTGGGATCGCCGCCCTGGATCATGAAATTCGGAATCACGCGGTGGAAGGTGATGCCCTTGTAGTACCCTCTGCTGGCGAGGTTCAGGAAGTTGGCTACGGTGACGGGCGCCTTGGAGGGGTAAAGGGCCAGTTCAATATCCCCTTTGGTAGTGGAGATGACGACATTGACGTTCTTGAGGCCGGCTGTGGATTCCGCGGAGGCGCTGAAGCACGCCAGGGCGCACAGGGAACACAACAGAAGGGTGAGATATTTTTTCATGGCTTCTTGTTTTCCCCCCTATGTTGCCCGAATAAAAGCAGGGTTGCAAGTAAATCGCGCGCCCTGACGGGAGAATGGCGCGGGGTGCGCCAATGCGGGAAGGTTTTTCTCTGAAGAAGGGATTTTTAAGGAGGGACGCCCGGTTGCCGGCCCAGGACTACCTTGAGCCGGAAGCCGCGCGGGAAAAACGGAAGACCGCCCACGCCATGAAGAGGCTGAGGATTCCCATGACGACGAATTGCCAGGAGGGGGGGATGACCAGCATCATGGCGTATTGGAATCCGACGGCCAGCAACCCGAGCGCGCAGTCCACCAGGTTGCCGGCGGCAATCATGTCCCCGCGTTTGTCATTGTCCGCCCGGTCCTGGAAAAAGGCATTCAGAGGCACCAGGAACAGGGCGGCGGAAATGCCCGCCGCCATCAGCAGGGCATTAAAGACCGGGGAAGCCATGGAGACTGCGGCCAGGGCCGCGCAGCTAGCCGCCATCAGCACGCCTCCCGCCACGGAAACATTCATCCGGATGTGGCGGCGGCAAATCACGGAGGCGAGAATGCCCCCCAGCACCGTTCCCCCGCTCATCCAGGCCATCAGCACGGCTCCCACGGAGCTGAAGTCATCCCCGCCACCGGAGATTTCCTTGGCCATCTGGATGGTCATCAGCATGACCGTGCCGCCGAAGAACCAGAAATAGCCGATGCCCATCTCGCTGACGCGCAGATTGCGGTTTTTCCACAGCTTGCCCAGCTGGTGGAAGTGCTCGTAAAACAGGGACCAGGAGAAGGGGCGGCCCCCCCCCGGAGCGTACCGGGGCAGGCGGAAGCTGGAGGCCGCCACCGGAACGGCCAGGAGCAGAAACACCAGGCATGGGAAAGAGGCGGCATACCATCCGTCATTGGTGCCGGAGGGTTTCAGCCATGCGTCAAACCACTGGAAGAAGCCCTCCCCCAGCCAGCGGTGCCAGATGGTATCCGTGGAAGGCTCCAGCAGGTAGCGGAACCAGATGAAGACGCCGATCTGCCCGATGAGCAGGCTGAGGATGGAAGCCATTTCCACGATGCCGCTGGCGAACCCCATACGGGAAGTCCCCACGATGTCCTTGACGATTCCCTTTTTGGCCGGACTGAAGACGGTGGCCTGCACGGCAAAGACGCAGAACCACAGGATGGCCCCGTTCAGATTGTGGACGCGCAGGCTCCAGTACATGCCCGCCAGCACGCATATCTGGAGCAGGGCCATGAATTGGATGATGCGCGCCTTGCAGAAACGGTCCGAAAGCCAGCCGACGAATGGGGAGAACAGGATGAAGGGCAGCACGATAATGGCCCCCAGCGGATATTCCAGGTCCCCCTCTGCGCCATACAGCCAGACGCCCAGGGGAATCAGCAGGAATTGAGCCCCTTTTTCATTAAAGGAGTTCTGCGCCTGAATCAGCACGAGCCGCCAGAAAGCTCCCCATGGAACTTTGCGGGCGTGTCCTGGCGTATGGGCGCTGGAATTCATGAAGTTACAGGCTGGGCTCCTCCGCTTTTTCCAGGCCGGAGCCGCGGAACAGGCACAGCACGCCGATGACGGCGGTCAACAGGGCGCTGGCAATCAGGGAGGCTTCTTCACTGAAACCGCACATTTCCGGGCTGGAGAACAGATATTGGAATACTACCAGGCTCAGGAAGGCGGCGGGGGCCGCCGCCGGCCAGCAGCAGCGGTTTTTGCTGCGCAGGTAAATGGAAACGGCCCAGAGCGTGGCGGCGGCCAGCAGCTGGTTGGCCCAGCCGAAGTACTGCCAGATGACGGCATAGTCCATGCTGCTGACGGCAATGGCCGCAGCGAAGAGAGGGATGGCGATCATCAGGCGGCGGCTCAGCTGTTCCTGGCTCAGCTTGAAGCAGTCCGCAATCATCAGGCGCGTGACCCGCAGGGCGCCGTCCCCCGTGCTGATGGGGAGGATGACCACGCCGATCATGACCAGGATGGAGCCGACGCTCCCCATCCAGGATTCGGAAATCGTCTGAATGGCCAGCGCCGGAGCCTTTCCGTTGGCGGTAGCCCCTCCCAGGGCTTCCGGAGAGCCGTAGAAGGTTAGTGCGGCGGCGGCCCATATGAAAGCGATGATGCCTTCCGTAATCATCGCCCCTCCAAAGACGGGCAGCCCTTCCCGCTCCGTTTTCAGACACCGCGCCATCAGCGGGGACTGTGTGGCATGGAAGCCGCTCACGGCTCCGCAGGCGATGGTGATGAACATCACGGGGAAAAGCGGGAAATCCGCCGGATGGCGGTTATGGAAAAAGTCCAGATCCGGAAGCACTTCCATGCGGGGCAGGTGCATCCAGGCCGGCATGGAATCCGCAAAGGGAGCCAGGAGCATCACGCCCAGAATGCCCATGACCATGATGATCAGGGCGACGGAAAAAAGAGGATAGACCTTTCCCATGATAGCCTGGATGGGAAGAATGGTCGCCAGAAAATAATAGCCGAAGATAATCCAAACCCATGCCGAAACGCTCCAGCCCGTCATGGGGGACAGGATGGCGGCGGGCCCCACGGCGAAGACGACGCCCACCAGCACGCTGAATACGATGCAGACGGCGCGGCTGATCCACTGGGCCTGGCTGCCCAGGTAGCGCCCCAGGATTTCCGGCAGGTTTTCCCCCTTGTGCCGCAGGGAAATCATGCCGGAGAAGTAGTCGTGCGCCATTCCGCCCAGAATGCAGCCGAAAACGATCCACAAAAGCGCGGCCGGCCCGTACAGCACGCCCATGACGGCGCCGAAAATGGGCCCCAGCCCTGCAATGTTCAGCAACTGGATGAGAAAAACGCGCCAGCGCGGCATAACCACATAATCCACGCCGTCCGTACAGGCCACGGCGGGAGTTTGCCGGGAGGCGTCCGGACGGAAAATCCTTTCCAGCACCCGCCCGTAAGTGAAATAACCGGCCGCCAGGACCAATATCCCCAGAATGAAATAGCAGTAACCGTTCATGTTGGAAAAAGGGCCAGCCATCTCATGGACAGGCTGTCCGTTCACGGAACTTAACTTTTCTCCCGCCTTCTGGCAAGCCGTTAGTGAAAGGGGGGAAAATAGGGAACGGATTCCAAATCCGAAAAGTAAATCCACGTCTCTTTATTATGCATAAATAATTGGTGTTGTAAATTTTATGATGGTTTTAAATCTTCCGCGGCAAAGCTTCTGATTATAGGACGCCGCTGTTCCTATATTTGTATAAACATCTCGTTTCTATTGTTTAGTGTTGACTTCGGATTTGGAATCCGCTAAACGGAAAAGGTTGACACCATTCAACCTTCCCCAGTTATGAAGAAAACATTGATAATCATTGCGTCCCTGGCTCTTGGCGCGGCGGCTTCCCAGGCCGCGGTGCTGTGTACCACTACGTTTAACCGGACCGGGACTTCCCTGGATTCCGTCACTGTGAGTACGGTCTCCGATGCGGGACTCTCCACTTCCCCCTCGATTGCTTCCCAGGACTTCAGCAAGAGTTCTACGGGCAATGACCTGCTGGCTTCAGGTTCTATTCCGGCCTCCGTATTCTCCCCCAATTCCAATGTGGGTAATAATCAGAATAATACATGGAGCGTTTCTTTCACGTTTACCAACGACGGTTCCCAGGATATGCTGATTTCTTCCATTGATCTTTCCATGATAGGGTTCACTGGAGCGGGCGCCGCGCAGAATGCCGGAGGCGGTGTGGTCAATAACAATTATGTTGGGGGAGCCGACGGCAATCTGAACAAACCTGTCAATATCACCCTTGGCATGAGCGGGCAGGGCGATCAGACGCTGGCCTATAATGGCGCCACCAGTACAAATACATCTACGGGATCCTGGGATGGCGTTCGTACGGGAAGCTATGAATATGGCGATGTGTTGTTGAAAGCCGGGGAATCCATGACGTTAACTGTTACGGCTTCCAAAAACGAGGCCTACGGCAACGGCTGTTTTATCGGTCTTACGGGAATTCAGATTAATGGGGAAGTGGTTCCCGAACCTGCTACGGCTTCTTTGGGGCTTTTGGGGCTGGCCGCATTGATGATGCGTCGCCGCAGGCTCTAAGCATCTTTTTTCAACCGGGCCCGTTCCAAGACCGGATTTTTGGAACGGGCCCGGTGCATGGCATTCTGTAACAGAATAATGCATGGAAAGCGAATTAAGAATCCGGTGTCAACGTAAAATTTTAAAAAGAAACCACTTTATCCCTCCTGCCTTCTCTGAAAAGAGAAGGCAGGAATTGCCTCTTTTTAAATTTTAACGATTTATACAATTTATTATCAAAGGATTATATTCTTATCCAGCGTAAAAAACATTTTCAGGATTCTTAATCCGGTAGAGAAAAACCGAGTTTCTGTTCCAGAAATTCAGATAATCTAAAGTTGCCAGAATCATGAAGAAAACATTCCCTGTCATTGTCTCCATCCTTGCTCTTGCTGGTTCCGCCCATTCGGCTATTGTGTTTGATTATCAGGCAAATCCTCAAGCAACAACGAGCTTTTACCAGCCTGAAACCACCGGAGCTTCCCTGACCAGTCAGACATTCACTGGGGTTTCAAACCAGAAGACGGGTTCCAACTACGTTGACTCCTTTTTGAGTCCCAATATAAATGTCGGCAACGGGAATGCGTGGAGCGTCTCTTTGTCCTTTACCGTAACGGAAGCCGTCACCGTTGATTCCATAGCTCTGAATCTTTTTACATTCAGTGGTGCCAATGCGGTTCAGAATAGTGACCGGAGAGGCGCTTATACCTTTGATTTGAAGCTGGGTGACAATGTTTTGGCTAGTTGCAGCAATTCCAACCTGACTTATCTGGGTACGGGTGATGTTAATGCCGGCAGTTCCCAACAGGCCAGCGTGGGAACGCTGGGGCAACTCGGAGGGTCTTCCGGCATCCATGAGGAAGGAACGCTGAACCAGGCAGTAACCCTGTCTGCCGGCAATACTTATACCCTTGAGCTTTCCCTGAACAGGGGACAGGAAACGCAGGGTTACTTTGTCGGATTGGGCGCCATTGAACTGAATACGATCCCTGAACCGGCGACCGCCTCTCTCAGTATTCTGGGCATGGCTGCACTAATGATGCGCCGCCGCAGACGTTGAAGCCCATGTCCCTGATACACTTGTTCAAGCCGTCCGTTTTTTCTTTGAAACTGGCGGCTTGTTCATTTTCAGCCAACAAAATTCGGCATTTTTTAACATTTAACATCAATAACCGGTATGATTCCCCAGGCAGTCCGTTCTTCGGCGTGATGTCCTCCGGGTCATCGTTTCGCCAGCCAGCCATGTTTCCACACTGTTTTTTTACCGTTCTCCTCTTTTTTCTTCTGTTCCTTGCTCCAGCTAGGTCGGCTGATGTTGAATATGTCTGGAGGGGCGCCGATTACCAGTGGGGTTCCCTGTCCAACTGGAGTGTCGGAAGCGTTGCCGCCTCTTCCGCGCCAGGGGCCGCCGCTTCCGCCTATGAACATTGGATGGTAACCAATGGAACGGATTCCGCGGGAAGGACGGATGTCGGCGGATTGGGCGCGGGGGGCCGCTATTTGAAGGGCGTCAGGATTGCGGGGCTTAACAGCCAGCCGGAAGGCAAAATCCCATTGTTCATTAAAAACACGAACAAGGATGTATATTTGCGCGTGGAGAAGGGCGGCATTACTGTGGAAAATGCCGGAGAAGGAGGTTATTCTGCGGATTTCGGGGTCGCCCAGCTGCGCGTAGCCGCGGACCAGGAGTGGCATGTGGCTGAAGGGCGCAGCCTGTATGTGGGGCATGACGATGACGCTCCGTCCGGGGGATTATATTCCCTGACTTCGGAAGGCGATGTTCCGCGGCGCGTGACAGTGACGGGCGGAGGCGCCGTGCGCATCGGGGAAGGGATGCTGCTGAACAATATTTCCGGCCTCATCGGTTTTGTACTGAACGCCGGAAAGGGAATTCCGACGCTGGATCTGGCGGACCGGGGCATGGGCAATACGGTGACGGTGGAAGACGCTGCCCGCCTGGAAGGCATGTCTTTGTACCAGGGGGCCCTGGTGACGCGGGAAAACGCGTCCGTGACTTTTTCCGGAACGGAGGCCAAGGCGTCCGGACAATGGAACATTGGCGCGGACACGGAGTTGGCGCTGGAAAATTCCACGCTGGACCTGACGGAGGCGGGTGTGGACGGCAACGTGATTCTTTCCGGCTCTTCCGGCATTACCGGGGATAAGGGAACGCTGCGGCAGACGCTTCTGGATGATGCCCGGGTCACTTATACGGACAGGAATGTCAAGGCGGGGGAAATCCGGAGCGTAGGCAGCAATGTGACGATAACGCTGAATAATTCCTCTATGCATTTTGACGGAGAAATTCCGGAGGTGGACCTGGTGGTGCAGGGCAGCTGCGCACTGGGCGGCAGCGGCGCCTTTTCAGGAACGATTACTTATGCGCCGGGAGGCACCCTGACTGTGGATGGGGATATTTCCCTGCCCAGTTCATCCCTGACGCTGGGGCGTCTCCATGTGGCTACGCTGGACGGCGTGCCGCAAAACTCCGCCGTCCGGCCGGAAACCCCTGCCCAGCAGGCAAGGGAATATGTGGTTTTGTTTGATTCCTCCTTTGAGGATTTGATTTCCGAATGGCCGGGCAGGCATACGCTGGGCGTGCAGTTCCGGCCGGATATGGGCGCCCCCGTCACCGTAAAGGAACTGCCTGAAGGGGCGGTTTCATGGAATTATGATGCCGCATCCGGCTGGCTGACGCTGCAGACGGATGTAGCGGAAAAGCCGGACATGCCGGCGCATGTTTCCGGAGCCAGGCCCAACATTATTTTTGTCCTGGTGGATGACATGGGCTGGGGGGATATGAGCGTCAACTGGACGCAGCAGGATAAAAACGGCAGGCAGGTGACCCGCAGGAATGAATTCAAGACGCCTACCCTGGACACGATGGCGGCGGAGGGCATGCAGCTGAGGCGCCATTACAGTGCGGCTCCGGTATGCGCTCCGGCCCGCGCTTCCCTGCTGCTGGGCGTTCACCAGGGGCATTCCCGGGTGGTGCGCAACAATACGTTTGATTACCCTATCGAGAATTCCCATACGCTGGGAACGCTGCTGAAAAGCGCGGGTTACCATACGGCGGCCATCGGGAAATGGGGCGTGGGCGGAGGCGGACAGAGCGGCAAGGCTCTGACCGCGGCTCCCCACATGCGCGGGTTTGATTATTTTTACGGAATCATCAAGCATTTGGCGGGGCATTACCATTATTTGACGGCGGGTTCCCAGGATATTTACGAATATAATGACCAGGCCGCGGCTCCGGCGTGGGAGAGCGTCAGCGCGAAAGTTCCGGGCACCGCCTATGATACGGATTTGTTCGGGGCCCGCGCCAAACAGTGGATTGTGGACCACCATGAGAAAACTCCTTCCCGGCCTTTCTTCCTGTATCTGGCTTTCCCGGCTCCCCACGGCAGTCTGTCCGCTCCCGCCTGTGCCTATCCGGCGGGGCTGGGAAGGGACGGCGGCCTCCAGTGGGAGAAAAAAGACGGCTATGAAGCCTGCAATACCGCTGCGGACGGATGGTCGGGGGTGGAGGGGAACTTTTCTCCGGATACCTATATCTACCCGGAACATGAGGTTTTTGGAAGAACGGAATCCCGCCACGCCACGATGATCCGCCGGGTGGATGACGTCCTGAAGGACATGATCCAACTGCTTAAGGATTTGGGCATTGATGACAATACGATGATTGTCTTCACGTCCGACAACGGCCCCCATAATGAACCCGGTTCCGGCAATTACGGCAACGGCGCGCAGGATCCCGCGTATTTCATGAGCTACGGGATGATGGACGGCATTAAGCGCGATTGCTGGGAAGGCGGCATGCGTGTGCCGGCCGTGGTACGCTGGCCCGGTGTGGTTCCCAGCGGAATCAGTTTGAATGCCAGCCAGTTCCAGGACTGGATGGCTACTTTTGCGGACGTGGCCGGAGTGCCCGTGCCGTCCCGTTGTGACGGCGTTTCCCTGCTGCCTACGCTGGCAGGGGTGCCGGAACGCCAGAAAACGGGCGTTATTTATGCGGAATATGCCTATAGCGGGAGCACTCCGAATTACAGCGATTTCCTCCAGCAACACAGGGGGAGAGGGCGGCAGCAGCAGCAGATTATATTTGTGGACGGCTTCAAGGGGATTCGGATGGGGAATGCCGCCCCCACTACGGATTTTGAAATCTACGATACGGAAAAAGACCCGCAGGAAGCGGCGAATCTGGCGGCATCCCGTCCGGATCTGCAGGAGAAGATGAAGGCGCAGGCGCTGCGCTCCCGCCGTTCCTCCCCCATTGCCTCCACCAGTTTTGACGCCGGTTATATCGCGCCCGTTTCCGCCCCCGCTGGCCTGCGGGAGGGAAGGCTGCGCTGGCGCGCGTGGAACCGCTCTTTTGACTGGGTGCCGGATTTCCGGCAGCTGGAGGAGGGGCCCTGTTCTACGGGTGCGACGGATGTTTCCGACGTGCTCAGCGTCAAGGCGGGGCTTTCCGGTCAGAAGGGGGTGGAATTGACGGGCTATCTCAGGGTGCCTGTCACCGGGGAATATCAATTTTACCTTCAGACGGATTCCAATGAAGGCTCCAGGGCTTTTGTCCATTTGCACGATATGCAGCTCATTGATGCGGATTATGCCTATACTCCCGGAACGCAGGCTGCCTCCAACGCGCGGGAAGGCGTTTCCGGCGATGTGCAGCCCAATGCCGTTCAGACGGTGAAGCTTACTGCGGGGCTGCATCCCATCCGCATCGGCTATGTGGGGAAGGCGGCTTCCTCCTCCCTTTCCCTGCAATGGGAGGGGCCGGAAACCAGCGGCAGGGAACCCATTCCCGCCAGCGCGTTTTCCTATGAATACGTGAATCCCTTCAATCTGGAAAAGACGGAGGAAACGGTAGGATGCGCCGCCTCCGGTACGGGGCTGACCGTGCAGACGCATCTTCCCTGGACAGTTTCCTGCGACCAGCCATGGGTTACGGTTTCCCCCGTTTCCGGTTCCGGAACCTCAGTGCTGGATATTGCCGTGGAAGCAAACGGGCTGCAAACGGAGCGGGAAGCCGTTGTCACCGTCGTATGCGGCGGGGAGCAGAGGACATTCACGCTGCGCCAGGAAGCTGCTCCTGCCCCGGCAGGGTACGACAAGTGGAAGCAGGACCATTTTGCGGATGGGACGCCGGATGAGCAAATGGCCCCGGATGCCTGCCCCGCCGGAGACGGAATTTCCAATCTGATGAAATATGCTACGGGCATGGATCCCAACCAGCCCTGCGGGAGCGTGACGAAGCTGGCTGTCCGCGAGGAAGAGGGCGGGAAATACCTCGTGCTTTCCTGGTCTGTGAATCCGGAGGCGACGGATGTGACGTTCCATGTGGAAAGTTCTTCCGACCTGGAGGAATGGGCTGACGAAGGGGCCGTCACTCCGGACGGGGCCTGCGGGGAATTCCGCGATACGGTCGCGCTGGGAAAAGGCTCTCCGGAGCGCCGGTTTCTGAGATTAAAGGTGACGAGATAGGGAATCACCGGTTTCTCTTTCCGTTTCCCGATGATGATTCCTTACGGGAACAGGGACCTTCCGGCCCTGCTGCCTTGCCGCCCGTTACGGATTTTTTCCGGAAGCGTGATTCTGCGTGTTCCGGCCCTCCGCTGTCCCGGCGCATCCAGCGCGGTACGGCCGGGGACACCGTGCCTTAGCCAGGGGAAGAATATTACTCCCCGTCATTTTCCGCATCGGCAGGGGGAGCTTTGGGCAGGTTCTTGTCAATGTCTTCCAGAAGGTTGACCAGGTCAACGCCGCGCTGGGCGGAGTCGTCCAGACGGAAGGTCAGGCGCGGCGTATTGCGCAGCACCACGCGCCTGGCCACGGCGGACTGGATAAGGCCGTGACGGGAGTTCAGTTTTTCCAGCACCTGGGAGGGAGCCATTTTCCCTACGACGCCCACCCATACTTTCCCCTCTTTCAGATCGTCCGTCACTTCCACTTCAATCACGGTGACGATTGTTCCGGGAAATTCAAAATCCCGCTGAATGGTGGTGCCTATTTCCCGGCGCAGGAGTTCGTTTACCTTGTCAGTGCGTCTGCTCATATGAAGGGATAGAGTGATGAAGGGACCGATTGGTTCAATCGGAGAAGGAGGAATAAGGGAAAGGACAGGGACGGAGGTTTCCCGGACGCCCGGAGGAGCGTGCAAGGAGCTCCGTCCCTGTTGGATGATTTTTGTTTTGGGGGTTACAGCGTTTGCTGGATTTTTTCCAGCGTGTAGCATTCGATGATGTCGCCCGTTTCGTATTCGTTGAAGTCTCCGAGGCGGATGCCGCATTCCAGACCTGCCTTGACTTCTTCCACTTCATCCTGGAAGCGGCGGAGGGTGGACATTTTACCGTCAAAGACGGGCGTCTTGTCGCGGATGACGCGTGCCTCGCAGCTGCGGAGGATTTTCCCGTCCTCCACCATGCAGCCTGCCGCACGGCCCTTGTTGAGCTTGAAGACCTGAAGCACTTTGGCGTGGCCGATGATGGTTTCGCGCGTTTCCGGTTCCAGAAGGCCCAGCATGGCATCCCGCACCTGGTCAATGAGTTCGTAAACGATGGAATACAGTTTTACCTGCACGCCTTCCCGCTTGAGCAGTTTGACGGCGTTGGCTTCCACCTTGACGTTGAAGCCCAGGATGACGGCGTCCGAGGAGGAGGCCAGCAGAACGTCCGATTCCGAGATGGGGCCGGCGGAGGCGTTCAGGAAGACGCATTCCACTTTGTCCGACTGGATGTCCAGAACAGCCTTCCTGATGGCTTCCACGGAACCCTGCACATCCCCCTTCAGGAGTATTTTGAGCTGGGCTTTCTGGGTGCCGTCCCCCATCATGGCGAGCAGTTCTTCCATGCGTGCCTTGCGGGGCTGGGCCAGGCGCTGCTTGCGCAGTTCCTCCTGGCGTTCTTCCCCAAGCTTTTTGGCGGCGCGTTCGTTTTCCATTTCCACCAGTTCGTCCCCCACGTTCGGGGTTTCAGAGAAGCCGGTGATTTCCACGGGCATGCCGGGCCCTACCTTTTTGACGCGTTCGCCGTGGTCGTTGACCAGGGCGCGCACCTTGCCGGCGTAAGGGCCGCAGATGAAGGGCATCCCGACGCGGATGGTGCCGCTTTCCACGATGGCCGTGGCGGAGCTGCCCGTGCCGGGTTCCACGCGGGCCTCGATGATGGAGGCGCGGCAGTTGGCCTTGGGGTTGGCCTGGAGTTCCAGCACTTCTGACTGGAGGACGAGAAGGCCGAGAAGGTCGTCAATGCCGGCCCCGGTCAGGGCGGAGACTTCCACGC
>OLWC01000514.1_pt1 | contig 17335 bp, 9 predicted proteins | sample 1673911 | NCBI WGS metagenome assembly OLWC01 (sample SAMEA103958134, study PRJEB25191) | human gut metagenome
TATACATGTCATCAATCCACAAGCGAGTTTGCCAGCTATATCCCTTCGCTGTCCATGACTTCGCACTTGCACTTGCATTTTCCGGTACTTCCCATTGGGTATCTGCGTAAGGTATACCCATTTCCCGATATCGTTCATCTTTAGTGATCAGATACAATGTGAGAGGAAGACTACCGAACATATTCCGGTCAACATGGTCCATCCCAGGCAAAAAGTGCCTATCAGTAGTAAAAAAAGACTCAAACCCATCTTTCAAGGACCGGATCAGTTCATTGTCTTTCGCTACTTCCGCATATTTCAATGCTCCGTTCCAAGTAAAAGTTTCCGGATAACTGAGAGTTTTCCCATTATGTTTCCCCTTTGCAAAAAGTTTTCCCAACCGTTTCCCTATCTCCTTAGGAGTACTCCCTTCCGGAAAATCAGTCAGTAAGGGAGTATCAATTGTCCGCTTGGTCTGTAACATCCATTCCTGAATTTCGATTCCTTTTCCGCCTTGATTCCGATGAATGGTCAGTTTATAATACTGATACGCCTCCTTATGTCTCAACTCCAAAAACTTTTTCTCCCTTTTTTCAAACTCCTGCCGAATTCTATTATCTAGTTCGGCCCACTTCACATTGTCATTCGATCCGTAAAGAGACCACGCACCAGGTGCATTTCCTTCTTTATCTCCGGTTGCCATAACCGAATAATAACGCGCTACAACCGGTTCTTTTCCCTTCCAGATGATAGAGACAGAATTATTAGGAGTATAGAAAGAAGTTGTCCAGTCTCCATCAACCAAACTACTAATATCTTTTCCCTCAGGAGAGTCATCATACTCAGGAGAGATAGTACCCTCTGTCGGCATATTATAATTATCTGCCTTCAACTGATACACATAGGTGTATTTTTCCTTTTCGTCATTTTCCGTACCTTCCTGAACCGGTGGCACAGGGTCTTCATTTTCACTGGAACAGCTATAAAGCATACCACCCGATGTCATTATCAGGAATATGCAACACAGTGCCTTCGCTATATCATGTATCCAACCATCATTTTTCATTTTATACATCTTATTCTTCATTATTTTCCTTCTAGTTCCAGTACAGCTAAACGAGCCAGCATCTCGACAAAAGCTCCTTCGTGCAGGACTTGCCAAGAAGAATTCGTTTTACCGATAAAATAATTATTACTCAGCAGATTAGTTGTTTGATTCCGGCATTCTGACATCCAAGCCTGCAACATGCTCTTCTCGAACGCAGTGACATAATCCCTTCTTCCATCAATCTTATACAGTTCAAGGAAACCACGAAACAATACAGAATAAAACCAGACATGATCTCCATTTATACGATAGAACTTTTCTCCCAGTTCTTTTGAGTCATACAAGGTAAACCACTTACTGTAGGCTGAACGGGCAATCTGCTGCGCTTCATTCAGATATTGTTGTTCTCCTGTTATATTGTACAATAAACAAGCAGCCTGCATTGGCTGACCGGAATTGTAACTGTACTTACTTTTACCTATAGTCATCGAAGGAGTAATATTATCATAGAAAAGGCGATCACTCGGATCTTGCATGTATTGTATCAACCATGCATAAAATTCTTTAGCTTTATCCAGATACTTCTGCTCTTTGGTTATCTGATATAATTTACATCCCAATACTGCAGCCGGTGCGGTAGAACATGTATGTTTATTACTGTATGCCGGTATTTCCCTCCAAAGAATACCGCCACCACATGAACTGGTGTTTCCCACCATCAAATAATCCCAAACCATTTTCGCCTTCTCCAAGAAACGATTTTCCTTTGTCTGTTCATACAGTTCCGCCATATCCAGTCCTATCCAGACATTATCGTCATAATACCTTTCATTTCCGTTTTGCGGATAAACTGCGTAAGCGCTGCGCTTGTTATCAGTTGTGATAAAACGATTGATACTGTTAAACATACGGTCAGTCAAATCTGCATACTTTTTTTCATAAGCAGATACCCCGATTGAAGCTCCACGCAAAGCTACATAGCCAGAAAGCCCTGCTCCTTGATCCCAGACTACGGCATCTCCATCCCAATAAGGTCCGGTAGCAAGCGGATATCTTGTATTCCAACAGTCACGTGCAGACTTTCCGAAACAAAGATTCATTAACGAAGTCATCAGGATGTCAGCTCTTTCCAGGAAACGGGTTCTCACTACCTCTTCTTCACGAAGCGGCGTAGCAGTGACCGTCAATTCCTCCGAGCGTTTCCCATAATTATCGACAGCGACGGCAGTCACAATATATGTTCCCGGTTCAGAGACAACTATTAACAGTGAACCAACCTTTTCTGTAGCAATACGTATGTTTTTCTTTGCTGTGTTCTCAGGTTTATCTCCCTCTAACAAATAAGAGATCTCTACAGAAATAGCTCCGACAGGATTAGTCCAGCTTACTTGCAATTCATTCGCTCTCTCCGTTTTCTCCGCCACAAGATTGGTAACCGGAGGTACTGTTTTTGGGCCCTGTCCATCCTGCTTTCCATCATCTATTCCATCCGTGATAGGCGAGTCGCCCCCACCGCATGCACCTAATAATGCAAATAAGAGAAAGAAACAGATTCCTAACAGCATATTAAATCGGATATTTTTCATAATATTCCTAGTTTATAGGGTTACTTTATTCTCACTGGTTCAATCGTTTCTCCTGTGATACTAATTACTCCTTTATCGGAGATATTAAAGTTACTGATATAGGAAGTACGGGGGCCTACACTTGTCTCACTTGCATGAGCATGAAAGATATATTTATAACTTCCATTGGCACAGACAAACGGTGCTCCATGTCCTGTACCGACTAGCCCTACAGACTTAGCAGCCTCTTTGTCTCTCCGGAGAATCGGATTTCCGCTATACTTGGTCCAAGGTCCTTTAGGAGAACTAGCCGTTGCATATCCTACAGCATAGTCTTTACTTTCATAGTGGTTTGCTGAATATATCAGGTAATAAGTATTCCCTTTCTTCAACAACGAAGGACCTTCGGCAATCGTCCCTTGTTTCTTCTCCCAAGGTTCAGTAGCACTTATACACTTAGTCAATGTTTCTTTTTTTATACTGGTCAAGTCGTCATTCATTTCTGCTACCCAAATCACGTTTCCCCCGGTAAATCGTACATAATAGAGATAAGGAGTACCATCATCATCTATAAAAAACGAAGTATCAATTCCTTTTTCATCTGCTACAATAGGCTTCTTTTCCCTCTGTATAAAGGGGCCTTCCGGGCTAGTAGAAGTAGCTACACAAATATGTTCTTCCACCGAATAGAACATATAAAACAAATTCTTTGATTTCACATAATATACTTCCGGAGCCCAATACCATTTAGTTCCCCAGGAATTTTCCGGTGACAAAGCCTTTATATCATTTCGCTTCCATTGCTTCAAATCTTCAGAGATATACACTTCGAATCCGTTAACACGAGTTCCATATGCATAGTATTTACCTTCATGGTATAACACAAAAGGATCGGCAATCGGCAATTTATACTCTGCTATTATATCCGGGTCAATCGCGTCTTTTTCGGCTGGAGTAGCTGAAATCGTCACTTTCTCGGAACGCTTACCATAATTATCAACGGCTACAGCAGCAATTTGGTAGGTTCCAAATTCTGGTAATTGGAGTGTATATTTGCTATTTTTCTCACCATATACACGCACATTAGTAGTCAATGGAGTTCCTCCGCCACCTACTTCTAAAGCATAAGAAATCTCTACTAATACTGCATCTGAAGGATTTTTCCATTTCAGTTGCAATTCGTTAGCTTTTAATGTGGCAACAGCAGTAAACTCAGTGATCGGATCCATGCTATCCTCCTGAACATCTCCGCTTTCCGTGTTTTTTCCTTCATCCAATGCTTTTTCATTATCATCATTACATGACACCAAGCATGTCATCCCTATAATAAACAAAATATTGAAGAGTATTCTTTTTCTCATACCTTTCCTTTTAAAAGAAGTAAATAATTAGGTTAAAAAAGGAGAAGACTTAAACAGATGTCAACCTTCTCCCTATAAGTTTTATTAGAATAGAAAAAGGGGGAGAACCTTCCTATCACATAGATAGAATCCCCCCCCAATATTTATAAGAACTAAACAAACTTCAGTTTACCACTGAATCTGCTGATCTTCGTCAGGAATCAAAGTATTCAAATTACGCTGCATTGCCAAAGAACCTTCTACCACGTATTCAAGCTTTGTACCAGGGACAGTTGTATAATCCTTAAAAGAGTAATATAAATAAAGAGTAATATAAATCTTCTTCAGATAAGGCTTTAACTCATCCATCTCTTCATTCATTGTAAAGGTACACGCCTTTTTTTCATCAAGTTCTAATTCAATCTCTGGATTATCAGACCACACTTCTAACAATTTAGAATCTGTACCTTTTTCCGGAAAACGAAAAAACACTTTGTACTGTTTGCGATCAAGATAATCTATATCTCTTGTACCTGCATAGATAAAAATTGTCCTATCATCTACCACAAAAGCTCTTTGCGAGGATATAGTGAAAGGATTTTTCACATCAGGCTTAAGAAATATTCGATATTGAGCCGCATCATACGTGCCTGAATAATCATTGAACGGAAGTAAACGCAGCATAGCTCTACGATAATATTTACGCGGGTTTATCTGATAATCATAAGATTGGTCACCCAATATCTGTATGGGTAACACCCACTTATCTGCCTGATCAAGCGTTTCATCCAATTTAAATTCAATCGGCAATGTTGTCAGACATTCACCAGCCGGCATTTCAACAGACTCCGGCATACTATAATACTTACTTGGCAACTGTTGAAAATAAAGTTCTTCACGATGTCCATATTGTTCTATATTTAACCGTTCCAAAGTATCAGGATCCAAAGCAAAATGAATTGTATGAGATTGACTAGTCATAGTAGATCCACTCATAATAACCGGAAGGTCATATTTCACCACTCCACCTGGCTTAAATCGAACATACGTCGTGGTCACTCCCTGATCATTAACATTCGCTTTGAAAGAAGCCATATGTAAATATTGCTCATCTTCCCATTCTTTATTACAGGCTGTGCTACAAACAATTAGCACAATACCCCAAATTATATTATATATATTCCTCATTTTATTTAATATTTAAAAAGGTTATTCCGGATTTGTCCAACCTGGATTCTGGACCAAATTAATATTATGCTTCAATTCAGTATGGTCAATAGGACAGAGCCACATCTTTTCTGCAAAAATAGTAGGCAGCGAAGTACACATTATTGGTGTATGGAACTGCTCCGCCATATCTTTAGTAGCCAGCATATTACAGCCATATATAGGAGTGGTTTCTTCTACAGGTGCATCTAGCCAACGACGTAAATCCCAGTAACGATGTCCTTCAGCAAAAAATTCAATCTGACGTTCCCGTTTTAACATCATCCGGAATTCGTTCGGATCATCATAGGCTGTTTCATGCCCTTGAACATTGTCATAATCCGGTAATCCCGCACGAATACGGATCGGACGAATTCCTTTCTTCATCTCAGTTACATCACGTTTTACAGAATGGACTTTACTACCATCCCAAGATGGAATTTCATATGAACCAGTCAACTCATTTAACGCCTCTGCATAAATCAATAATATTTCAGCGTAACGAATAGCCGGATCTGCTTTATGTTCAATACGTTCAACGTCATACGAATTTTTCTGCGTATAACTAATATCATTAGGATGTACATATTTCTTTATACCGATACCTGTACGAAGCCAATAAGAAGAATTAGCATATCCATTATTTCCACCACGATAATAAAATACTTGTATATTTTTCTCCTCGGCATGATTGTTATCATTTAACGCATTTAACAAATGCCATGTACTTCCATTATAACCTACTGATGCATAAAATCGAGGTTCACGTTGTACATATTGTTTAGAAACCCCTGTTCCCAGTGGTCCCAACTCTGGATAATTGGCCAACTCCTCAGCTTTCACATATCCCTCTGCCCTCGGGCGAGAATCATAACGGCCTTTATATCCATCAAACTCCTTATACATGTCATTCATACCAGGACAATTTGTACCATCGTTCATGTAATAAGCATCACATTGCTTCTGGGTCATACCTTGCGAACCATATCCACCAGCGCCATTACGTGGAAGTTGATGAACAACCATAATATCTACACTTTCACGACTTTGATTCTTGCCTCGAGTAAAGATTAGCTCTTCATTCTGACTTACTATAATACTGCCATCAAACATTTCACGATATGATTGAAAAGGATCAATATTTTTCCAACCATTTGGCCAAGACTGATCAGAAAATTCATCATCATGTGGCGGAACAATTGTTGCCGGATATGCTATATCACCAGCATTGCTATTGAAATAAGCCACATGTATGCCATAAATATTCAAATCCATCACATCCTTAGCAGCAGCTGCTGCTTTTGCCCACTTAGACTCATCGTAGGTTTCTGGAAGCAACCGTTTTCCATCTTTATTTACCAAGGCTGAAGATACTACTTCTGGAGCTTTCCCATTAAATAATGGACTAGCCGCATACAAAAGAATTTTAGCTCGCAAAGCCAAAGCAGCTCCTCTCGTCGGGCGAAGAACTTCCTGTACAGAACGTTGTAATGGCAATTGTCCTGCAGCTTTCAAGAGCTCACCAGTTATGTACTCCACACATTCGTCATATGAATTTCTGGGGTAAGCTAATTCATCATATTCTTTCGTATAATCCACTCCTTCATCTGGTATAATAGGTATTGGACCAAATGCACGGAGCATCAACCAATAGTAGTAAGCTCGCAAAAAATGCGCCTGCCCCTTAAAATCTATGATCTCTTCCTCTGTGAACTCTTTGTTCTTATCTATATTATTTAAAAAAATAGCTACCTGACGAATACCTAAATAAGCATTCTTCCAAATACCACTGCTAGAGTTATTAACTCCGCTTTCACTATAATGCCCACTCTTCCACTTATCGTAGCCACCATCTCCATAATACATGTCATCAGCAAAGTTAAAAGGATAATCTCTCTTACTACAAACATCTTGTAGATAACCATTACTTAAATAAGAGTATCCTCTTGCTAACCACCTATTTGTGTAATCCCGGTTACTGAAAACATCTTCAATAGTCATTCTCTCATCAAATAGATAATCAGAATCTAAGTAATCTGAACATCCTACCAAAGAGGTTAATCCCACAGCGAAGGACAAAATTGTTATTATCTTTTTCATATGTTTTTTTATTTTTACAAATTAACAGATACCCCTAAAGAAAGTGTCTTATTAAGCGGATATGCTTTTCCTGTTGAACTTCCCATTTCTGGATCCCAAAGTTTAAATTTAGAGAAAGTCAGCAAGTTGGTACCCGTAAAGAAGATACGAACTGTATTCATATGGGCTTTACGAACTATACTTTTAGGAAGCGTATAACCAACGTCTAATGTCTTCAAACGAAGATAAGCTCCATTCCTAAGCCAATATGTAGAAGCGCGGTTATTATTATCATTCTTCCCATAAGTCAAACGAGGATATTCTGCATTCGGATCTTCATTTACACCCAAAATCCAACGGTTACTTTCCGCCATCTCTTTCAGTACATTTCCCCAACCGTCACCACCGGAGAACATATAAACAGTAGAACCATCTATAAAATAAGTAGATTTACCCACACCTTGGAAATGTACATTTACATCCAAGCCTTTCCATTTAGCAGATACACCGAAACCATATGTAAAGTTCGGTTTTTTCGTTGCACCGATTGCTACTTTATCATTATCATCAATTACACCATCTCCATTAATATCTTTATACTTAATATCACCAGGCATAACATCACCAAATTGTTTCGGCCAGTTACGAATTTCTTCATAATCTTTAAATAAACCTAATGCAACCAACCCCATAGCTTGATTAACCCGATGACCTTCCTGCATCTTATACCAGTATATAGTATTTTCTTCATCACGCTCTAAAATCTCATTTTTACTATAGGTCATATTTCCACGTATAGTTAAATCAACCTTATCTATTTTATGGCGGAATGAAAAGTTGCCATCAAATCCACGTGCTTCTACAATTCCGACATTTGCATAAGGATGAATATCCTTCTCATTAACCTTATTATCTTTATATTCCGTCCACGTGCCTAATGAGGCAACCCAAGGCAAATACTTACGTTCCATATAAATACCTTCTCTACGTTCGTGGAAATAATCAATAGATCCTGACAATTTATCATTAAAAAAAGAAAAGTCTATACCTAAGTCTTGTTTTGTAGCTACTTCCCATGACACATTGGTTGAAGCAACTGAAGTATAACGCATACCACCATAATATCTATCATAGCCAAAATCTGCAAATTGATAGCCCCCAACAGGCTTATTGCCACTTACCACATTTCCTGAGTTATCTCTTTCCCACAGAGTTTCAAGATTATATAAATATGGGAAACGAGTATCTCCTAAATTGTCATTACCGGTTTTACCATACGAATAACGTATTTTAAACATATCCACCCATTTCAAATTATCTTTAACAATAGACTCTTCTGCTACATTCCATGCACCAGAAATAGCAGGAAAGAAACCAAAACGATTATCTTTATGGAAATTTTCCGATCCCGTATATCCAAAGTTAAAATCAACAAAATAACGATATTTCCAATTATAATTAGCACGCCCTGCTAATCCTTGGTTACGCCGTGAAATACCATTTTTGAGATCTGAGCCAATCCCTTGAGTAGCCACCTTAGCAGATTGTGTATACTTTAATACTGCTCCTACATGATGATCTTTAAATCCACGATTATAATGCAATTCCCATTCGAAAAACTCATTGCGTTTTCCATTGGAACCAGAAGTTTGCGTCATTTTCTTCTCTTCTGAAAGTCGAGTAAAAATCAAATCACCATTTACATCACGATAAGGCTCTGCTTTATATAATTCTGGCCACTTCACTCGCTTTATCCAATTGGAGTTCTCCGTATCATATCCGAAACGACCGATAAATTTAAGTCCTTTTGTAATAAAGTCCAACTCCTGTTCTAATGTCACATTTGTTTGAATATTATTCTGCCAACTCTCATTATACCCAGTCATAGTAGCCTGTACCCATGGATTGATATTGTCCTCCTTTCCAGTCCAAGATGCTATTTTACCATCTGAATATGTCACTGGCATCATTATAGAGTTATACCCCATTAATGTTGTCCAAATTGCATCAGTTCCTACACCTGGATCATTCTGTTTACGTAATGAACCGGAAACACCAACTTTCAACAAGGTTGTTTTAGTTATATCAATATCCACATTCATACGATATGTCCATTTGCGAAAATTAGCATTAGTATTATAATTCTTCAGTGACTTATCCGTTTTATACATACCTTGCTGATCCTGGTAACTACCACCTACATAATAGCGAGCTGTTTTACCACCACCAGTCATATTCAATGAAGCACGGGTACTCCATGCACCATCACGCAACATCAAATCCATCCAATCCACATCTGGATATAAGTCCGTATCAAGTCCTAAACGGAACAATTCCAATTCTTCTGGCTGATATAAGGGTTCTTGATTACGAGTAGTTTTCGCCTCATTTGCCATAGAAGCATAAGTATATCCGTCTACAAATTCAGGAAGTTGAGTAAACATACTATAAAAAGATTCAACCTTAGCATTTATGTTAATTTTACCTTCTTTACCACGACGAGTATTAATCAAAATAACACCATTAGCACCTTTACTACCATAAATTGCTGTAGCAGAAGCATCCTTTAATACTGTAAAAGATTCAACATCTTCCACATTAATCTCATTTAAATCACGTTCAAATCCATCAACTAAAACCAATGCTGCATTACTTGCACCAAAAGTAGAAATACTTCGTACCCAGAACTCAGAAACTGCCCCCGGACGACCATTGGATTGCATAGCCTGAATTCCCGGAACAACACCCGCTAATGCATCAGCCATAGAAGTACTAGGGGTCGTTTTCAACTCTGCAATATCTACATTGGTTACAGCACCAGTCACAGCTATTTTCTTCTGCACACCAGTTCCAGTAACCACTACCTCATCAATAAGAGTAGCTTTAGCTTCCTCCATAGCTACATTTACCGTCCGCTGTTCTTTTACCAAGACTTCTACTGGTTCATATCCTATGTAAGTAAAAACTAATTTATTGTAAGGAGGCATTTTAAGCAAATACTTACCATTTATATCGGTTATTGCACCCAAACCGGGCATATTCGCAATAGATACATTGACACCTATCAACGGTTCTTTGTTTGTATCAGTTACGATACCTGTCACTACAATCTCTTTCTGCGCAGAAGCATGAATTGAGAATCCAAGTAACATCATACATATTAATAAAAAATTTCTCATCATAAGTGCGTTTATCATTATTAGTCTTCCATAGCAATTTTTCGGATACGATGATTATTTGAGTCTCCTACCAAAAGGCACTCTCTCTTTTCATCCCACACTATACTAGCAGGATAATTAAAGCGAGCCTCTTTACGTAAATCTCCATCATTAAACCCTTTTGTTCCATCACCATTAGGTCTTCCAGCATATATCTTCACACGACCTGTAGGAGTCAGAGTACGAACGCAATGATTTTGTTTATCTACAAAATAAAAATCATATTCGTCTTTCTGTCCTGCATACTCTTCGTTTTTCACAAAGCATCCTTGTTGCGGTTCATTCATGCGAACATTGCCTCCAACACCATCTGTAATGCCCTTATCATCATATTTTCCACACACCAAATAAGGAGTGGTAAATGTTTTTTCATCAAAATCATAATCCGCACGATAAATTACATGTTTATTTCTCACCATGATATACATGTAATAGCCTTTAGGATGAATAGCAACAAAGAGATCTAAAGAGCCATAAGGCATTTGAATTTCGTCCATTTTATAATCTCCCGTTACAGGATCATATCGTCCAATCCACCCTTTATCATATCTGGAAGTATAAATTTCTCCATTTATAGGATGGGGAATCGCTGCTCTACAACCACGAGCTGGTAGTGCTTTTACCTGCGTTTGAAAATTAGACTCCGGTGAAAAAAAGAAAAGTCCGTTTTTATTATCTTGCGTTATATTACAGACAACTATCAACTGTCCATCATTTGTAAAACTCAAAATATTAGTTGCAGCAGATGCCTCACCCGTGAATTTAATTGAACTCAGTGTCTCCTCGGCAAAATCAACAATTCTATGTGTCTTGGCACCTCCACAGACGTACAAACGGTCTTTGTTGTTCGGATCAAAGACCAACCACTCCATTTTCTCTAATCCTCCACAATTTCCCCACGGCCCATCTATGATCTCAAAGTTCTTATCCTCATCCAATATTTCAGGATCAGTCTCTCCTACCAAAGTAGATACCAGCATTTTCTTCTTATAAACAAATTTTTCATCTATCTCTCCATAAGCAAGTTCTTCTCCTCGCCCATCAAGAACAGTGACTTCAATATTACCTGCATCAGCACCACGTGGCACAAAACAATACAAATTATCATTCGTCACAGTAATCACCTTCGCTTCTTTCCCTCCGATAGTTACTTTCACTTTAGTTGGATCATCGCCAAAATTATTTCCATATAATAATAAACGAGATCCCCAACCTCCCTCCTTGGGAATAAAATCAGAAATTACCACTGGCTTGCTTGGATCAAAAGGTGTCCCTTTCTCACCTCCATCATCATCCTTACAACCAATGAAGCAAAAACTAACCAACATCAGCAATCCCCATAAGAGAAACCAATCATGATTTTTTGTTTTCATTCTCATAATACATTGATTTTAAATGTTAATAAATATACTTTCAATTTTAATTATAAAATACAGGAATTAATTCTGAATTAGAAGGGATACAATTCCTGATATAAGGCCACCCGTCATCAGTCCATAATACGCGATCGAGCATTCCTAAACGCCCCCCGACTCCACCATCCTTTTTCAGGTAACTATGATAGATCATCCAGTCTGTACCTTCATCATCTTGAATAATGATAGAATTATGTCCAGGTCCTATCCATTTTTGCCCATCTCCTTCCAACACAAGTTCCCAGTTGTTTTTAAGCATATCCTTCCCGTCTTTATCAACATAAGGACCAAGAAGGTTTTCCGAACGCCCAACTACCACTTGATAAGAAGCATTCACGCCATTGCAACAACTACCAATAGAAGCAAACAAATAATAATATTTACCTTTTTTATATATATTAGTACCCTCAAAAGCATCTCCACAAACTTGTTTCTTCAAAGTCGGTTTTCCATCATGTCCTAATTTAACAGTCAACCCATCATCTTCCAATTCAGTAACATAAATACCTTTAAAACTTCCAAAGAACATATATTTCTTTCCATCTTCTTCATAATAAAACTGATCTATACAATTAGAACCAAATTCTTTATTCCCTATCAATTCTTTACTATCTAGAAAAGGACCCATAGGAGTATCTCCTACAGCTACAGCCGTGTAACTAATATCAGCACCATTCATTTTAGCCCATGAGTAATAAAGTACATATTTGCCATTAAGGAAACGAATTTCCGGGGCCCAAAATGCCCCTCCTCCCGGCAAATCTGGTTCGGTCGCTTTATTAAAAGCTGTACCTTGATATTCCCAATTTACTAAATCTTTTGAACGATAAACAGGCATCCAATAAGTCTTAGTTTGTGTAGCATACAAATAAAAATATCCATCATTAGCACGAATCACACTTGGATCAGGCACACTCTTATCCGAAATAATTGGATTTGTGTATGTCCTTCCAACCCGAAGATAACAAACCTCATCACGACAAATTATGCTTTCATTCGAGCAGTGGCCTAACTGTAAAGGAAGCAAATAATTTACAACAGCCATCCCTTCACGTTTAATCGAAATTTCTCCATTAGCTTGATTTTCACCAGCCTTAAAAGTCACACCTTCACCTAAATCATAATTACTAACAGGTAGAAGTTGATAAGAAGTCTTATAAACTTTATTATATTCTGCAACCAATTCTTCTGCATTAGATGGTACAGCGAAACTACAGACGAAATCCCATGGATTGGTCGTAGACACTCCATCTACCGTATAATCAAGTGTTGCACCAATAGATACAGGAATCAAATCTTTATTCACACTAACTTCTGCAGCAGAAGCAGCAAGACCAACTGTTGGATAATCAAAAGAAATACTAAGTAGTATTCTACTCTGACTATCTCTGACTTGGATTTTATCGCTACTCAGCTTCAAAGCAATGACATACTCAACAGTTTTTTCCCTAAACTCTGCAAACACTTTAGATGGATTAAACTTAACCTCTACATCCATAGTGGAAATTCCTTCTTTAAAAGATACTTCTGTAGAAGTAAGAGAGTACAATGATGATGGCAAAAGAACATATGATGTTTTCTCCTTATTATTATATGCTTTCAATTCATCCTCACTCCATGAATTTATTTGGGCCTCTCCTCCTTGATTACTTTCATTCCCTACAGCCTTGATTTGGAAAGGAAATACAAAGTTTTCTTCTGTACAAGAAACCTTGATTGCATTCAATCCATTTGGTTGTAATTGTAGATAATGATTCGTTGTATTGCCAGGATCATCAATCGGAGCATTATTATCCGATCCGCACGATAGGAGTAAGAGTATTCCCGCCAACATATATATAAAGCGGTGTGCACTCATAGTGATACTTCTTTTTTCAATCAGTTTGTTATTCATTACATAAGATTTAAGTTGACTCAATACAAGTCCTTGTGTTACATATAGTTTAAAAATTTTAAATAAAATGTGTTATCCTTCAAGCAGTCTTCTCAACCATATAAAAAACCAATCATCATTTTCTTTACCTTATTTATTTTCTTTTATTATGTGCTCACATAAAAACGAATATAGTAGTTCTTATTATCGACACAAAAGTAGAAAACCTATTGTATTTATAGTAATAAAAACAGGTCAATTAATGGAAAATTAGTCCCAAACCATTTTTAACAACTAACAAGAAAGGGTTTCGCAAACTATAATGACCAATTATTTGCATTATGAATAATTTATGTTTTTTATTGAACACTTTTTTTCTTTTTACGAAAATCAAAAGTCATATCTTTGTTATAATGAACCATTTTACATTCTAATATGAAAGCTAAGCAATCTTTATTAATGTTCCTGATAGTTGTTTTGGGAACAACATCTACATTAGGACAGCCAATAATTTCTCCATCGTGTTTCAGCAATAGTCACGACATCACTTCGCTACAAGCTTGGGGACCTTATTCAAAACGCTATGCCGGAATCTCTCACATCCCCGATATGCAAGCTGGAATACGCTTTGACTTTTCCGTAATGCCTGGCTATTACCGCAATCGTCAACTAGTTCCTCATGTTCTTTTTGAATCATCTTATTATCCATGGGACATCAACCCCTCTATGAACCGTATCACATACCGCTATGAAATGGAGTGGAAAGATCGTGTATTTACTGACGTCACCTATTATATATTAGATGAGCAACGAATATTGGTAGGCATGAATTGTGTCAATAATACCGCTGTTAATCAAAATCTCGTTCTTAATTTGATGGCATATATCGATTATGAAGGAGAACAACCTCAGTTCAAAATCCCTGAAGATGCAAATATACAGTGGCATAATGCAACCGATTATATATCAAATGAACCTATATACAAATCTCCACAGTATAATTTAGTATACGATGGATGGAAAAGGAACGAAATGCGAACTTCTCAATCACTCAGTGGTTTTGTTCTAGGAAAAGGATTTGGGAAAAATAAAGGGGATAAAGTGAGCTATGAAATAAATATTCTTCCTGAAAAAGAAAAAGGAATGATAGGATTCAGATACAATACTCCTAAAGGAAAAACAAGTACTTTTCAAGTAAAAGGAATAACTGAAAGCCGCCTAGAATTACAAGGTACTGGAGAATATAGCATAGCCTCAATCCCATATACCTGCAAAGAACCAGGAAAATACACGCTAGAATTAATATCAGAGGGTACTTACAGTACTAATTTAGATGGTTTCTTTATCGGTAGCGAAGAAGATATAAAGCAAATCAAGATACTACCTAGGAAGCTTTCTTTTATTCCCGAAATTAAATCGGGAAAAACGAAACAAGATTTTATCTTAAAATATCCGGAATGTGATAACTATTACGGAATAGCATGGAATTACCAAGAATCTCAGATTCGGGAAGTTCTGGATGACAATCTAGAATCTTTCTTCCGCAAAAAGACTCACGACCATGTATCATCGAGACTAATAGGAAACAGAGAGTGGCATTATTCTAATGCTTTTCTACGCCCGATTGTCCTGACACCTCACTCCGAACAGACTATATACGCCTTAGTCTGCACCGGAACACCCCAACAAGTCAATGAACAGATTCAGAAGTTTCATTCCACACCGGAAACTCTGACCTCATTAATACAAAAGGATTCGAATAACTCTGAAGACAGAATATTAGCAAATGGTAAGAAGTATGAATTCGGACATCGCTTATTGCAATCAGCATTATTATCCAACATTGTTTATCCCGTTCATACCCAAGGGCAATATATCCGGCATTTCACGCCCGGCAAAAATTGGAATAGCCTTTATACATGGGATTCCGGTTTTATAGCTCTGGGATTAATAGATGTGGATATTACTAAAGCTTTTGAGTGTATCAGAGCTTATACAACTCCTGTAGGCAGTGAATCTGCATTTATTCATCATGGCACTCCATTGCCCATACAGATGTATGCCTATTACGATTTATGGAATAATACACAGTCAAAAGAAGCATTGCAATTTCTATACCCACGACTGAAGCAGTTCTTTGATTTTATGACAGGTAAGAATCCCTACTCCACAACCCGAATGAAAGGTTCTGGTCTGCTACGAACATGGGATTACTTCTATAATTCAGGAGGATGGGATGATTATCCTCCTCAACATGCTTTACGTGACAAGGCTTCTGTTACTCCGGTAGTATCTTCGGCTTATTATATCAGAGCTGCTAAAATTTTACGTTTAGCAGCAAAAGAACTAGGGCTTAAAAAAGATGTAAAAGAGTATGAGCAAACCATCAAACAACTGTCAAATGCATTACAAACCTATTCATGGGATGAGGAAACCGGTTATTTCGGATATGTAATGCATGACAAAGATGGCAAACCTAAAGGCATCTATCGATATAAAGATGGTTCTAACTTTAATAAGGGACTGGACGGAGTAAGCCCACTTATTGCAAACATCTCCTCCAAAGAGCAAACAAGCAGGATGATAAACCATGTATTTTCTCCTAATGAAATGTGGACAGAAGTAGGAATTTCTACAGTGGACCAGTCTGCTCCATATTATCGTACAGACGGTTATTGGAATGGAGCCGTTTGGTTTCCTCATCAATGGATGGTGTGGAAAGCCTTGCTGGACCTTGGGGAAGGAGAAAAAGCCTATCAATTAGCAACTACAGCATTAAATACATGGGAGAAAGAATGTAAGGAGAGTTATTACACCTTCGAACACTTTATAATCTCCTCACAACGTGGAGCCGGATGGCATCAATTCTCTGGTTTATCATCTCCCATACTCAACTGGTTTGCTGCATACTACCGGATAGGGAAAGTTTCAACCGGCTTCGAAGTGTGGATTTCCAACAGTCATTTCAATGATGATTATACACAGTATCAGGACCTGACTTGTCGGGAAAAGCATAAAAATGAGCGTTCTCCTGTTCATAGCCTTTTTGTTACGAATTCTTCTTACTACACAGTATTCAATGTACATAAGTATAGCGTAAATCATCAGATCAATATCGGCGGCAAGCAGTGAAGCATACGTCATATGACCTATATCAAAACTGAAATCCGGGAAAAGAACAAATATCAGCGAAGAAAAAACAGTATCAAATATGATTACAGAAAGGTACACAAGCGAACCGATGAAAACACGGTAGCCTATGCTGTCTGTATGGAAGAAAATGCTGTAACACAAAACTATTGCAACTGCAAGAGTAAAATCTATCACCTGCATATTGTGCATTTCTCTCATATATTGACCAAACACTCCGGCACACATATAAATAAAGCTCACGATGCTCATTTGTATGTATTTGTTATATTTCGGTGTAAGACAAGCGTCTATCGGCAGAAAAATAATCAATGTCGATGGTATGAACCTGAATATTACTTCCACTATCAGCGGTACTGTCGTCATACTGATTCCCCCTAAAACTTATATATCTTCTATTTCACGTTCGCCTTTTCTTATTGAAAGAGCCGTGCTGAATTTCCTATCCTTACAGGTAAACAG
>OLWC01000528.1_pt1 | contig 17044 bp, 9 predicted proteins | sample 1673911 | NCBI WGS metagenome assembly OLWC01 (sample SAMEA103958134, study PRJEB25191) | human gut metagenome
GTGTCCCAGGCAGGAGCGGATCAAAAACAGGGAATCAATGACAGTAACCCCATGAGTGACGTAAAGCAGTTCTTGGTCAACGTTGGGAACAGGAAGGGCCTGGTCTGTCGTGATGCCTCAAAAATTGCAGATTCCCTTATGCTCTGATGTTTATCGGAAAACCTGGATGGAGTATCGTCATGCGGCTTTAAAAATACAGTACATTGTTTCTAAAAGCCGTTATCATGTACTGCGGTTCTATAAAAACAACAACCGCAAACATTCTATTTCAAACGCTTGCGGTTGTTTTGAAATGGTGGAGGCGACGGGAGTCGAACCCGTGTCCTGAAGGCCATTGATGACGGCATCTCCATGTTCAGACGCATATTGCTGCTTTCGCGGCTGCTTCGCTATGCGTCAACTAGGCAAGCTCGCTAGTTGCCTGTGGAAGTCTCGTGCGTTGCGCGGCAACCCCGCATTGCACCAGCCTGCTGTGTCTTCGTCGTCCCCTCTAGCAGGCGTTGAGGTTCTGACGCGGCTGAACTAATTAGGCAGCCAGAGCAAGGTCGTTAGACTCTGCATTTATTTTTTTAATCGGCTTTTTAGAAGGCCAGCCGATTAACCTTCACATGCAGCCAGCACCGCAGACTTCCAGTCGAAACCATGGCGCCCCCATATGTATTTACCAGTAGAGACAAAAAATCCCGCCGTGACGTTCAGGCAGGAATCATTTTATTTGCTGGCAGTGATGCAAGTGGCACGCCCGTAGGGATTCGAACCCCAAACCTTCTGATCCGTAGTCAGACGCTCTATCCAATTGAGCTACGGGCGCTTTGACTTGCGTCGTGTACCGCGTAAGCGGTGAAGGAAATATAGATTTTTCTTCGGGAAAGTCAAGATGTTTGTAAGATGATTTGAGAAAAAAATTCATTTTTCTCTTTTTGGGAGAATAAATTTTCAGAAAAAGAACCGTTAATTGAGGGGTGGAGAAAAAGGGGAAAGGCGTTGCGCCATGGAATGGCCTGTGGCACACTAAACGGAGAAAATGAGCGAGTTCAAGGTGATCAGGTCGCCGATGGAGGCATTGAAGAAGTACTTCGGCTTTTCCGGCTTGAGGGAGGGCCAGGATCAAGTGGTGGCTTCCATTATGGAAGGCCGCAATGTATTGGTCGTGATGCCCACGGGAGGAGGAAAATCCCTGTGTTACCAGCTTCCCTCCTTGTGCCGGGCCGGGGTTTGCCTGGTTGTCAGTCCTCTAATCGCTTTAATGAAAGATCAGGTGGATGCTCTTGTCGCCAGAGGGATTCCCGCCACCATGATTAACAGCTCCCTGAGTTTTCCTGAGCAAAGGGAACGTTTGGAAGGAATGAAAAGGGGAGCGTTCAAGCTGGTATATGTGGCTCCTGAACGTTTTGGTCATGAAGGGTTCATGCATGCTCTGGCGGAGGTGGATGTAAATATGGTGGCTGTGGATGAAGCGCATTGCCTGAGCCAGTGGGGGCACGATTTCCGTCCGGATTATCTGAAGCTGGGAAAAGCTGTTGAAATGATGGGGCGGCCTCAGGTGGCTGCTCTGACCGCCACAGCTACTCCGCGGGTGCGGGAAGATATTCTGAAACATTTGGGGCTGGATGATCCGGTGACGATCGTACGAGGGTTTGCGCGGGAAAACCTGCATTTCCGCATTACTGCGTGCGATACGCACAAAGACAAATACAAGAGGCTGTACGAATTGGTGAAGCGTTACAAGACGGGTATTATTTATTGCTCCACCCGCAAAAAAGTGGAGCAGGTATATGAGGCTCTTTCCGATTTTGGATTGAGCGTGACAGCCTATCACGCAGGCATGACGGATGAACAGAGAGAGGAAGCCCAGAACGCTTTCATGAACCGCCATGCGGATATTGTTATTGCCACGAATGCTTTTGGAATGGGCATTGACCGTGCGGACGTCAGGTTTGTTGCCCATTTTGAGATTCCCGGCAGTGTGGAGGCCTATTATCAGGAGGCCGGCCGAGCCGGACGAGACGGGGATGAGGCTTATTGCGAACTTTTGTTCAACCATGCGGATTTGCGGACCCAGGAATTTTTTATTGAAGGAGTGAATCCGGGAATTCCATTGATTGTGGAGCTGTACGAGTTGCTCAGAAAGCATTGCAGCGCAGAAACCCACGATGTCATGTGGTCTCTGGAGGAAATGGCGGAGCGTCTCAAATGCCGCAATGCCATGCAGGTGGGAGCTGCTTTATCCGTTCTTATACGCAATGGAGCGATCAGCCGTCATGACGTTCCGGGACAACGCGTGAAGCTTACCAGAGTGACGGATCCTTCCGTAAGCGGCTTGAAGATTCCTCTGGATGAAGATGCCCTGCGGGAAAAGGAAGTGAGGGACCGGGAAAAACTGAAGGCAATGACGGAGTTCGCTTATTCCTCCGGCTGCCGTCAGCAATGGATTTTGAATTATTTCGGGGAGGAAGATGGAGTGCCGTGCGGCCGCTGCGACCAGTGCCTGGCCCTGGGCGTTGAGGAAGGCCAATCCCTGGGAGAAGAAGAGACTTTGGTGGTGCGGCAGGCGTTGAGCGGGATTGCGCGCGCATCCGTGCGTTTGGCTGATGGTTCCTGGCAGGGAAGGTGGGGCAGGACGAAAATCATCCAGATGCTCAAAGGGGCGAAAACCCAGGAGTTGTTAAGAACATCCCTGGTCCGGCTGAGTACTTATGGCATCCTTTCCCGATGGAGTGAGGACGATATCCGCCAGTTGTTCCGTGCCATGCAGATGGCGGGATTGACCAGAATGAGCGGGGAGGCGGACCGTCCCCTGATTACCCTGAGTCCGAAAGGAAATGAAGTGATGATGGGGCGCAAGAAGGCATCTTTGGTTTGGCCTTTTGCCCGCCGGGGAAAAATATCCGTATCTATGGAGCAGGCCAGAGTTCGGTCTACGGGAAATTTGGCTGCCCTGGGAGAGTTTGACGAGGATTTGTTTTTGAAGTTGAAGGAGCTGAGGAATGAACTGGCACGGGAAGCCGGGATTCCGGCTTATGCCGTGTTTCATAATTCTACGCTGGAAGGTTTGGCCAGGTTGAAACCTACCACCCGCCGTGGTGCTATGAACGTTCACGGCATTGGAGAGCAGAAAGCTGCTCGTTACTTGGATGATTTCCTGGAAGTCATTGCCGAGCATTGCGGGGTGTGAATTTGTCTTTCCGATTTGCTCCAATCAGGCGTACGCCGTCTCTGGAATGTGGTGTTCATGCTGAACAGAGGAACTATTTTTCATGAATTACGGAAAAAATGTTCCATGCTTTGCGAATATATTTGCCGGGAAAATGCGTATTTGTTTGAATAAATTGTTCATCAACATCAAGTTGTGGATATTTTGACTCTTTCCAGAAGGTTGTTTTCCTGCCCTCATGGAACAATCAAATGAATGGCTGTCTATCCCGATCCAGTAGGATCGAGAAGATTGCCTGATCAATATTTTTGACTGTATTATTTATGTATTGACTTCATTTTGGGAAGCGTGTAGTCTCCTTTCCACACATTACCCAAGACGGAGCGGTGGCTGAGAGGCTGAAAGCACTCCTTTGCTAAAGGAACGTACTGGCAAAACCGGTACCGAGGGTTCGAATCCCTCCCGCTCCGCCAAAACCTTTCTTTTTTAAGAGTCTGCACTTTAACGGTGTAGGCTCTTTTTCTTTGCAAACCAGGGGATTAGATGCTGGGGAATTATTTGCTGGTCTGATTGTCTTATTTTAGTTTTTTATTTTTTCATTTGAAATTGAATAACTTAGGCCAAAAACGCCGGTTAGGATGCATAGCCAGCGTTTTTTCTAATATCCTTATTATAGGCATCAGGATAATTATAGGTGCATTTGGAAAAAGGTCTGGACTGGAGGCTGTCCCTGAGGGTATTTGTGTGTGTGAATGATGATATAAATTTTTGAATGTAAGTTAGTTGTTGCAGTAGATGGACAGGATAAAACTGCCGTGGCTGGTAAAAGTGGAGAGTGCCCGGAATTGAATGGACACGAATGTGGTTCATGCGCCGGTCTCGGAGTGGTTCACGGCCGCATCGGATATGTTAACAGCTTCAGGATGTGTGGGAAAGTATGGAACAGCCACTCCAGAATGGGCTCTGTCTTTTTTTAATCTGCGGAGGATTTAACGGATTTTGGAATAATCTGGTGTTATCAATGGTCAAGACCATGAATAACAATATTAAAGAACATCCTATCCAATTTGAAGCAGATATGATTCGGGCATTGCTGCAGGAATACAGCACTCCCGGCGAGCACAAAAATCAAACCCGCCGCACGTGCGGCCTGAACCAGTTTAATGATCTCCCTGAAGCTTTGAAAGAAAGAGGGTGGGAGATTCAGGAATTTATAGAAGAGTCCGGCTCGTGGCTGGCTGTTTCCGAGGAAGGAAGCGGAAAGTTTTCAGATATTTTTATCCCGTGGATTGAATGTCCCTACGGGAAAGTTGGCGACCGTTTGTGGGTGCAGGAGGAGATTTGCCATAATAGCCGTTCTGGATGGCTTTATTCTGCTGATGGCGTTTGTTTGCCAATGTCATATCCAGACGGATGGATATCAAAAAATGCCCGCAGGCAGTTTATTCCTTCGATCCACATGCCGCGTTGGGCTTCCCGGATTTTACTGGAAATTACGGAAATCAGAGTTGAGCGGCTTTTGGACATTACGACGAACGATGCACGGATGGAGGGCATTGAATGCGTTTGGCACGATGAAGAAACGGATGCCTGTTTATGGAGGGATTACTCGGGAAAATCTGCGGGGTTGGCTTTTGCCCGGTTATCTTTCTTCTCCTTGTGGGAAAAAATAAAGGGAACCGGTTCCGCTGAACTGAATCCGTGGGTATGGGTTATTAAGTTCAATGTGTTAACTATCAACGGAAATATCAAATAAAGAATGTTAATGCCCTTTGTGAAGAACAAAATAAGAATATGTCTTTTACAGAGGGTTCGCCCACTAAGCGGAGGGAATAGCCTCCGTTGCAATTCAGATAAAATCCGAGTGATGTAATCAACTCCGTTTTATCATGAAAAAAGCGCCTTCCGGCAAGGGAAGGCGCTGGATATGAAAAGGTGAAAAAGAGGGAGGTTACATCCCCTTGTTTTTCATGGCTTCCGCTAGGGCAGCTCCCATCTGAGCCGGTGTCTTGGCAACCACAATACCGGCGTTCTTCAAGGCTTCCTGCTTAGCGGCGGCAGTACCTTTGCCTCCGGCAACGATGGCTCCTGCATGGCCCATGCGGCGGCCCTTGGGCGCCGTGGCTCCTGCGATGAACGCGGCAACAGGTTTTTTGCAGTTGTTCTTGATCCATTCAGCAGCTTCTTCTTCTTCAGAACCGCCGATTTCGCCAATCATGATGAAGGCGTCCGTGTTCGGGTCTTCCGTGAAGAATTGCACGGCCTGTTGCTGGGTCATGCCATGGACAGGGTCGCCGCCGATGCCGATGGCCGTGGTCTGGCCAATGCCTGCCTCTGTGAGCTGGTAGGTGGCTTCGTAGGTCAATGTACCGGATTTAGATACGACGCCTACATGGCCTTTTTTATAAATCTGGGAGGGAATGATGCCGATATTGGCTTCATCCACAGAGATGATGCCGGGGCAGTTCGGCCCGATGAGACGGGTCTTTTTCCCTTCCATGTAACGATGCACCTTCACCATATCTTCCACAGGAATATGCTCTGTGATGCACACCACCAGGTCAAGACCTGCTTCCACCGCTTCCAGAATGGCATCCGCTGCAAAAGGAGCCGGCACGAAAATGACGGATGCATTGGCGCCGGTCACAGCCACTGCGTCTCTCACCGTATTGAATACGGGAACGCCGCAGCACACCTGGCCCGCCTTTCCCGGTGCCGTACCGCCTACGATATTCGTACCGTAAGCCTGCATCTGTTCTGTATGGAAACGGGCTGCCCTGCCGGTAATGCCCTGTACAATGACCTTCGTATCTTTATGGATTAATATACTCATAACCAGCCCTCCTTATTTCTTTTCCTTCTGCTCTTTCGCCAGACGAATCACTTTCTTAGCGCCCTCATCCATGGAAGAAGCAGGGAAAAGGTTCACAATGTGGGCTTCCTCCAGAATCTTCCGTCCTTTTTCCACATTCCGTCCTTCCAGACGCACCACCACAGGAATGGGGAACTCTTCCTTTCCGCCGGAAAGGAGAGCCGCTGCCTCCACAATGCCTGTGGCAATGACATCGCACTTATTGATGCCGCCGAAAATATTGATCAGAATGCCATGCACCTGGTCATCTTCCAGCATGATTTTGAAAGCAGCCACGATTTTCTCCGGTGTGGAATCGCCGCCTACATCCAGGAAATTGGCCGGTTCTCCTCCGTTTTCCTTTATAATATCCACCGTAGCCATAGCCAGACCGGCACCATTCACCATGCAGGCCACATCGCCGCCCAGGTTTACATAGTTCAATCCTTCTGCCGCCGCTTCTCTTTCCTTCTGGTCCTCTTCCGTAATATCCCGGAGAGCCACGATTTCCGGATGACGGGACAGGGTACTGTCATCAAAATTCAGTTTGGCATCCAGAGCCAACACTTCATTTTCCTCTGTCACCACCAGGGGATTGCATTCCGCCAGGGAGCAGTCCTTATCCACAAACAGCTTGTACAGATATTTCATAAAAGTCTTCGCCTTCGGCACCACCGCCTGCTCCATATGAAGAGCATACGCCATGCGGTTGGCCTGGAAATCGGCCAGGCCGATGGCAGGGTCGATATATTCCTTCAGAATGGCCTCGGGATTTTCTGCAGCCACATCTTCGATGGCCATGCCGCCGGACTCGGAAGCCATCATCACCACGCACCGGGATTCCCTGTCCACCACAAAGGAAATATAATATTCCTTCTTGATGTGGGCGCCTGCTTCGATGAGAAGACGATTCACTTTCTTTCCCTGGGGCCCGGTCTGGCGGGTCACAAGGATACTGCCCAGAAGCTCTTTGGCATATTTTCTCACTTCTTCCGGAGAATGAGCCAGCTTGACGCCTCCCGCCTCTCCGCGGCCGCCGGCATGGATCTGGGCCTTCACAACCACCACCGGTGTGCCGATACGCTTCGCTGCAGCCACCGCATCCTCTACGGTGAATGCCGGATATCCTTCGGGCACATGAATGCCATATTCCTTCATAATGGCCTTGCTCTGATACTCATGTATATTCATAAACATCCCCCTTTTGGAAATGAAAGAACCGCCTCTGCGGTTCCAGGGGAAGGCACGAAAAACGGTCTTCCTCTCTTTTTCGATGATTCAATTACATTTCTTATCATATCACCTTATGTGTCAGCAAAAAAGGTGAAGTTCCATAAATAAGGTACTCTTTGCAAAATTAGCATAGCCTATATGGGGTATAGTGAGAAAAAGGGATAATATACTGGAATGGGGAGGTCTCCCCCCATTGTATGATGGTCTTGCAGGAGCATTTTTGGTCAGAAAGACGCCCCAGGGCACCAGGGTCACCTCTTCCCTGGCCCCTTTGACCATATACCAGCAGGATGAAAATCGATTCCTGGCATAGACTCTCCCCGGGCTGATACGCCTTCCCCTTCTCCATGACTATCCCTATAGAAACAGCCAACCGGCAAAATTCCCTCAGAAATCCTGCAGGCGACACGATAGATCGGAAGAGCGGTTCAGCAGGAGGGAGGGGATGGAAGCAGGAAGACCGTTTCCCTTCAGTGCACTGAAACCAAGGAAATATGAAAAGCATACATCGGCCAGGGGTAAGGCAGGATATGGAATGCCTGCCATGTGGTGTGTTCTTTTCCACGATAAAAGGCTTCACAGCTCTCTGTGAGGCCTTTTTGTCGTGGAGATTTTTATTTCCTATGGCTTTTCAAGTATCCCAGGACGCAGACGGCCAGGGCCAGGAAAGCAGGGAGGCCCGTTTCTATCCAGCTGCCAAAAGCAGCGGTAATCACCGGGCCCAGCACCTTGTCGTGGAGGAACATGGTGCCGGAGGTCCAGCCGATCATGGCGGCGCCGGCGTACATAAGGAAGGGGAAGCGGTCCAGTACTTTTCCTATGAGCTGGCTGCCCATGACGATGATGGGGATGCTCACCATGAGTCCGAAGACTACCAGAAGGAAATCGCCATTGGCGGCACCGGCAACGGAGAGGATATTGTCGATGGACATGAGGAAATCTGCCAGAATAATGGTTTTCACCGCCGTCCACAGATTATCGGATGCTTCTATATGGGGATCTTCATCGCCCGGTGCCAGAAGGTGAATGGCAATGGGAATCAGGAGGATGCCGCCCAGCACCTGGAGATAAGGAATGGTAAGAAGCCATACGGCCACAGCAGTCAGAGCCATACGGAGGCCTACGGCGCCTATGGTGCCGATGAGGATGGCTTTCTTCCGCTCCTTTTCCGGCAGGCGGTTGGAAGCCATGGCAATGACCACCGCATTATCGCCGCCCAGGGATAAATCCATCAATATAATAGCTCCTACGCTGAGCCAGAACTGCAGTGTAAATATTTCCATGGTTTCTTCTCCTCACAAGTTTCTTCTCCTCACAATAAAAGAAACGGCATGATTCACTGCCGTTTCTTTTCAATGAATAACTGTCAGTCCTTATTATAGCCGTTCTGCCTGCCCTGTCAAATGAACAGGACGCAGATGGTAAGTGCCTAGGAGCAATCCGTCCTTCCAGAGCTTGAGATCATGGCTTTCCATAGCGGATGGCGGAAACAGGAGTCTTACTTCCTTTCATTCTCCACTTTCCCAATGGTTCCCAGTTCTTCCAGAAGGTCTATATGAATGGGCGTGTAGGTGCCTGGGTGCTTTCTCAGGAAGTACTGTTCTTCTTCCGGCGCTTCATACCAGATATAACCAATTAAAGCGGAGTACAGAAGACGTTCCGCTTTGATCCAAAAATCCTCCGTAGATTTTTCTCCTTCTCCCTTCGTATTTGCAATAATGGTATTTACCAGTTTCAGGATATCTTTTTCACTGCGAATGTAATGGAATGGATTATAGTGCATGGACTTTTTAAAATTGATCGTATTCAGCACCTTGATCCGATAGCCGCCATTTACCAGCATCTTTCCGCATTCTACAATGATCGTTCCCTTTGGATCAGTGACCACATAGGATACGTGGTCCGTCATCTGCATAAGATTGGGCTTCACATAGAATCTTGTCTTACCGGATCCGGAACCACCGATGACGATCACATTTTTATTTCTGGCATACTTTGGGGCTTTTGGCCGGCTGTTCATGGTCAGACGTTCCGTTTCTGTGAGGATGACATTGTTTTCAAAGACCGGATCCATGAAGGGTTCGATATCTTTTCTATTTCCCCATCTTGCGGATCCATACTCCACACCCTGCCGGAACTTCTTTGCATTTTTAGAACGATAGTAGACCACCAGTTTTAATGCACCTGCAACCAGAACACCTACCGTAAGATCCTGCAAAGCGATACTTGGCAGCCAGCTTAAAAATGCCAGTCGGAAATTGACTAACATCACGCCAAGTCTCTGGACCATGCTTTCTCCCAGGCAATGTCGGTACAGCCAGGATCCTTTATCTGCTACATAGAAGATAAAGAAATATGGGAGATTTAAGATCACCAGCCGTTTGATCTGGACCTTCTGTAATTTCTCCCGCATCATCGTTCCTGACCTCTGGATTTTTGTCTCTGCTTCACACGCTGGCGGTGCTTTGCTTTTCTTTCTACAGATTTCTGCAGTTTCTTTCTGACGGATGGTTTCTTCGCCTGTTTCTTTTTCAGTTCTACTTCGGCATATTCCCGGAAAGCCGCTGTCATCACATCCACATCTTTAGCCTTAAAGAAGACCAGATATTTTGGTGGATCCGCACCGACTTCTTTTTTCAGGCTGTAATCAATCCCGTACTTTCTTGCCACACGGTCAAAGGATTTGATATTTTCATCTGTGATCTTTATGTTGGAAAGCTGTACTCCCTGTGCATTCAGTTGCTTGATGGTCTGCTTTCCATGTGGCTTTTTCTTTTCAATCTTTTTTCGGGCTTTTTCCCTTCCTTTCTCCTGAGCCCGTCCGGTCTTTTCAGCCATTTTCACCTGCGTTGCTTTCTGTTTCCTCCGGTTGTCCATTTCCAGGAACTTCCGAAGGGCTGCTTTTAGCACACTGGCAGTGATCTTGACTCCCTGGATGCTCAGGCTGATCACTTTCTGATTTACTTCTTCCTGCAATTACCCACGTCCTTTCTTTCCTTTCATTTCAGAATGAAGACGGGCAATACAATATCCGATGCATGGAACATGTTTTCCATACGGACAGCCACCACATGGTGTTGTTTTTACTGCTTTTTTCTTTTCCGGAAGCAGATAGTGGCACTGTTTCAAGCTACAGCCTTTCTTTTTGCCTCCCCACCAGTAACAGTACTTGCAGGACCATGGCTTTTCTTCGCTGTACTTTCTTCCCTCAATAGCTGCATTTGGTTCTATGATCAGATCTTTATTAGTCTTCATTCTGTTCTTCCTCTTTTCTCATGATTTCTGTCAGTTTTTTCTCTGCCTGACTTCCGGCAGCAATGAGACAATACAAAACTGTAAATATTGCCGCTGCTCCCAGAAGAGCAACAAAAATAATGATATTTCTCATGGTTTCTCCCATCTAAAAAAGCGTCCACAGATTCCTTTCGGTTTCCATGAACGCTCATTCTTATTTGATTAGTGTTTCTTTTTTCTCATAAATGCAAGGGCTCCTGTACCAGTCGCACCAATGCCGAGAAGCATAAACCACAGCCACAGATTGGTGTTATCCCCAGTCTTTGGTGAATCACTGACAGGTTTTCCACCTTCCGGTGTCTTTTCTGCCGGTTTTTTCTCATCCACCATAGTTACATGCTGTACTTCACAGGTATCCTTTACTTCGAATTCCACATCTTTTGCAACCAGATAGCCATCCGGTGCCGTTTCTTCACGGAGAGTGTATTTTCCGATCGGAAGCATTTCGATGTAATGTGCTTTCTCTGTACTGGTCCAGCTTTCCACAACTTTTCCATCCTGATCAAGGATTGTGAGTTTCGCTCCCGGAAGTTCTTTTCCGGCGATATCCTGTTTGGAGATTTTCACCTTCGTTACATCATCCTTCATCTCAACTTTCTGCACATCGGCAGTATCTTTGATCGTGAACTTCACGCTTTCAGCTGTCACATAACCATCGGCCGGTTTTGTTTCAACCAGTGTGTATTCTTTTCCGACAGTCAGCTCACGGATCACATGTGCTTCTTTACCGGAAGTCCATTCATCCACGATATTTCCATCAGCATCTACCACTTTCAGCTTACATCCTGGAAGTTCTTTTCCGGTTGTCAGACTGGATTTGGTAAATTCTACAACAGTTGGCTGATTTTCAAAGGTAAAATCATAGGTTACAGTCGGCTGCTCCTCACCTGCATACTCAAAGGTAAATTCCTTTTCTTCATCGTTGGTTACAAATCCGTCCGGTGCATAGAGCTCTTTTACATAGTAAGTTGCTCCTATTGGAAGATCTGCAACAAATGTGATCTTTCCTTCTTCATCCGTAGATTTCAGTTCAATGATCTCATCGGCTTCGATCAGGACTTTACCAGTTGTCTCAGACTTAATGTCTTCTTTGGCAAATAATCCAAAGATAGCTCCTTCCAGTGTACGGTCAGAATCTTTTTCCTTCTTAAGTACACTGACTTCTACTCTCTGACGGTTGTTCTGCCAGTCTTTGTCATAGACTACAACCGGTGTATCCTGATCCACGTAAGTCAGATCTACATGACGGATCTCACCATCCAGTACATGACCGTAAGCAGTTCCTGTTTCTTTCACATAGTATTTACCAAGTGGAAGATTTTCCAGTTTTGCAATACCGGTTTCATCTGTCTTGATCGTTGCAATCAGTTCATCCTTTTTATAGTAATCGTCACTGACGCCATCGGCAGCCTTAATGTCTTCCTCAGCATAGACTTCAAACGTAACATCTGTCAGTTTTCCGGTTACATAGTTGAAAATGTGTTCCACCACACCTTTGACCTTATCGGCCAGTGTAACAGAATCCAGAAATTCTCCCTTTTTGTTGATGATGAGTTCACCAACCGGTACCTCGTCCTTCATTTCCACTTTCTGAACCTCTCCGGTATCTTTGACTGTGAATGTCACATCATTGGCTACCAGATAACCATGCGGTGCAAACTCTTCATGTAGGGTATAAGTCTCACCCACCTTCAGATATTTGATCACATGCGGTGCATCTTTGGAAGATGTCCAGCTATCTACTATATTTCCATCTTTATCCGTTACTTTCAGATAAGCTCCATCCAGTTCTACACCGGTTGTTGCATCTGATTTTGTGATCTCAACAGTTGTCGGCTGGTTCTTCTTTACGGATTTTAATGTTACTGTCTGCACATCCTGCCCCTGATAAGAAGCATCAAATCTCAGTACTTCATCCGAAGATACGAATCCATCTGGTGCTTTCAGTTCTTTTACATAATAGCCTCCAAGTGGAAGATCCAGTGTACATGCTGACTGACCTTTTTCATCAGAAGTCATTTCCTGTAAAAGAGTATCTGCTTTGACGATCACTTTTCCATCTTTCGTCTGAATGTCTTTTGCATTGTAAATACCGAACACTGCTCCGGCTACTGTATTGCCTATCTCAGCATCCTGTTTTTCGACAGTAATCGACACTTTCTGTCGTTCATCTGTGACAGAGATTTCTTTCTCGATCACTGCAGTATCCTGATCCGCATAAGCAAATTCGACATTTTCCGGCACAGTATTTAATACATAAGTGTCCGGTGCATTCTTCTCTTTGACATAGTATCTGCCAAGTGGAAGATTCTTTACGGTTGCATAACCATCTGCATCCGTTGTGACGGTTGCTACCAGTGCATCCTTTGAAAAATACAGAGTTCTCTGTCCATCTGCATCTACCTGATGATCGGCAGTATAGATATCCTCTGCCGCATAGACTTCAAATTCAGCACCTGCAAGTCCAGCCATTTCATACTGGAAGTCCTTATCAAATCCCTTTAACACTTCACCCTGTTTATAGATCTTTAACTGACCTTTGACCGGGGCATTGGTATATTCCACATCAATGACTGCATCTCCTGTGACAGGATCGGTCAGATAAGCAGTATCTGTATCAACTGCAACTGTCACATAGTTTTTGGATATCGTGTACCCATCGGGTGCCGTCACTTCCTCAATCCGGTAGTTACCAGGTTTCAGATTCTTTGGCAGTACCAGGTATCCTTCCTCATTTGTGAAATAAGATTTGTGTACTGTTGGCTTCGGATAGGATGTTGTCTGTTCCACATATTTCTGATTATCCAGGTCGTATACCTTGAACTCAGTATTGGCCAGGAGTACAGATTTCTGTGTTTCTGCATCCTTTTTGATGATCTTTAATTTTGCTTTGAATTCTTTATCCAGAAGCACTCGCCATGTCTGCGGTGTATCCGGATGATTCTCTGTGATCTTCACTACAAAATCATCGACCGGTGCATAGTTGTGTTTGCTTGTGGTCTCTCTTACCACATAAGTTCCATATGGAAGCGGAATCGATTTTGCATATCCTTTTTCATCGGTAAACATTTCTGTCTGACCATCTGCAGTCAGTACAACTGGTCTGGCTGAATCAAAATCATAACTTCCATCTGCTTTTACTTTCAGATCACTGACAAGCCATGCTGAAAAACCAACTCCCTGCAGAAGGTCTGCATCGGTCTTCCCGTTGTTTGCTGCCTTGATAATCTGGAACGGCTGCTTGATGACGGTTTCTTTACATACAGAAGTTCTTTCTACTGTCGGAACAGTAGCACCTTCGTAAGTACAGTCCACCTCATGTTCTGTCGGATCCAGTACATATCCCACCGGAGCACTAAGCTCTTTCAGATAATACTTTCCAAGATAGAGATCCGATACAGAAGCTTCGCCATTCTTATCCGTTGTCAGGGATGTGATCAGGCTGTCTTTCTTATGGATCGTTCCGGTTCTTCCATCCGGATGAACAATATCTTCCCTTGCATAAAGGCCATATACCGCACCTTCCAGTGTTGCATCTCCCTGGGCTTCATTGCCTGTCTCAGCATCCTGTTTTGCAATGTTGAGCTTTGCATTTACTCGTTTGTCCGTTACATTTTTAGTCGTTGTCTTTCCGATAGCAAGAGTCACATTATAAGACTTTGTATCGATCTGATACCCTGTTGGAACAGAGATTTCTTTCAGATAAACAACTTCCTGTGTCTTTTCCATTGTGAGCTGTGAAGCACCATTCTGATCAGTTGCAGGCATCTCTGCAATCAGCTTTGTACATGCAGCATCGGAATAGATCCCGTACACTGCACCAGCCAGTGCGTTGCCTGTATCCTGGTCTTTCTTTACAATGGATACCTTGCATTCTTTTGTCCAGGTTACTTTAAAATCCACATATTTCTCATTTCCGACACCTTCACCGAAAACAAGAGCCAGGTCCTGTGTTCCGGATCCTGTTACAATCTTGTAAGCAGAGTATTCTTTATCAATGCTTCCCTTCATCCGAGAAGGAAATGTAGCACTGACGCTCTCTGCCTGATCAAGTGGTGCTGTCAGATAAAACTGTGTACCTCCACTGATTTCTACACTTGCTCCTGCAGCACTTGTTTTACCGGTTGTCACATTTACAAGCTTTACACCGCTTGGCAACTTAAATGTGATTGTCTGCAGTTTATCTGCTTTGAATGTGATCACGCTTGTTCGCTGGCTGTTTCCTTCCACATAAGCCTTTACATTAGATTCGGAAAAGCTCATATCTACAGACGGAATGTCCGGCATATTTACACAATAATTGTAAAGTTCCATTGCCAGGTTCTTTCCTGTTGCATTGGTTCCGGATGCCCAGTCACTGGATCCATTTGCATAAGCCGCTGCAAGATGGGTAATGATGAATCTCTTTCCTGCCGGAAAATCCGGATGTTTCTCATCGAAAAAACCATTCTCATCACTTGCTTTTGTTCCGTAATAGCAGACCTTCGCAAGTGTTTTTCCATCGGCAAGTTTCTGGATCGTATAAGTTCCATTTCCCGGTCCTTTTTTCGATGGTTCAACACAGTATGCTGTCGCATTGATGCTTCCCCATTTCACATAATATGGACAAGTCAGATAAGAACCTAATCCATAATCTGCGTAATAGTACCAGGAACCGGCTGTGACTGTGACTGATTTTGTTCCTGTTTCACCGGAAGCAAGCATCATTGGCATATCAAAAGTAATACTTTCGCCTGCTTCAAGATCTGCAAGAGCAACTTCCTGGTCAACAGCTTCCTGCATAACCTCTGAGAGTGTGATCCCTGTTTCCGGATCAACGGTCTCCTGATTCTCCGTTGCTTCGATCTCTGCATCAAATTCTTTTTCTGTCAGTTCTGTTTTGCTCTCCGTTTTAGCATCACCAGTTTCCTCTGTAGACGAGCCAGCCTCAGAATCCTCTGTTTCTGTCTCATCGGAAGAACCAGCATCCTGATCAGAAGAACTTTCTGACTGCGAATCTTTCTGCTGATCCGCTTCTTTTACCACGATCTTTCGATTGATCTGGTAGGTTGGGTGATCCGTTGTCTGTGGTTCTACATAATAGACTGCCTTATAGGAATTGGCATAATCGGTAGAAAAGTCATTCCCGTCCGTATCTTTTGCTTCCTGAAATGTAACTTTTACTTTGCTGTCATCCTGGATCGTAAGACCGGTATAATCACTCTTTACATCGAAATTGTCTCCAACCTTGATCTCATAATCCTTTGCAGTTACCACTTCATCTTCATCCAACTGATCCTTGATCTCCTCATAATACGGAATCTTTTTTACAGATCCGGCATCATCAGAAGCATAGGCAACAGCGGGAGAGAGTACCGTCGATAGAACCGTTACTGCAGTCAGTAAACCGGACATCACCCTGCGTGCTTTCTTTTTCACGTTCATTCTCTTAAATCCTTCCTTTCTGATTTTTTTGTGTATGGTTATCTGTTCGTGTCTGCGTATTATCTTTTATACGAAGATGATCGCCTCCTTTCCTGAAATTTGCGCTATTTGGGACAGTCAGCACAAGCTGAGATAACAGCACAAATATATGGCGGTACCTGTTTGTCACAAATACCGCCACATGATTTCTACTGTCATCCTCTTTTCAGATTCAGACATTTTATTTTGATTTAAGATTTAAGCGTTTTCCTGTTTTCTTTCCCGGATCCGTTCCTATATCAGTTTCCATCTCTGATACGTTTTCTTCTGGCAGACACGCAGCTTTTCGCTCTATGCATGTTCAAACCGAATATCACTCCGGGCAGGCTATTCATTTTTCAAGGTACATGAAGGTGTTCTATGCAAACCCTTCATATAACGAAACGCTCAGAGCCTGTTTTACAGTGGTCTAATTCAATTTTTTTAAAATTCTTCGTTTTCCGCCTTTTTTTTCATCGTTTTTAATGCCCTGTTCAGGAGGTCATTTACACTCTGCTGTTTGATTCCCAGATAATCTGCAACATCCTGCTGACGCATTTCCTCGAAATAAACCAGATTGAGTACCGTCTTTTGTCTCTCTGTTAACTCTTTGATCAAAGCGTTTAGAATTTCTCTGTCGATAACATCGTCAACAAAATCTTTTGAAGATCCTCTCATAATCTCCGCATCATCTGTAACATCGCTGTTAGAAAACACACCATGATTGGTGCTGATTTTGCTCTGGCTGTATGCCATACGGTCTTCAGCCTCCATCAGCAGACGGATATACCAGTTTTCATTATCAAAGAACTCTTTATTGAATTCCTTGTTATCGCCAGTTACACTCACATATTCATAGTCATCACAACTATGAAGCGGAAATACGGTTGATTGATTTCCTGCTGTATAAAGTACATATCCGTGATCATAAACAGAGATTGTTGTATCTGCATTGATCATTTCCTTTACTACAACTTTGTGTTCCTTCAAGGATTTCACGCTTGGGATTCTTTTCTCCATATCAGCAACCTTCACGATTTTCTTCAGTTCTTTTAATGTCAACATAATGA
>OLWC01000529.1_pt1 | contig 16996 bp, 10 predicted proteins | sample 1673911 | NCBI WGS metagenome assembly OLWC01 (sample SAMEA103958134, study PRJEB25191) | human gut metagenome
TACGCACCATCGAACAGCTGACAGGTCATAATCTTAACTCCTGAATTTTCTGTTCCGTCACCGCCTGCAATACCACCTACACCTTTGTTATTACCATTTACTGCTGCAATGGTTCCGGCTACGTGGGTACCGTGACCGGTATCTTCTGCCGATGTCCAGCTGATAACTCCGGTGTTTTTTACAAAGTTATAACCGTAACGGTCACCTTTGTAGCCGTTGCCGTCTTTATCTTCTGTAGAACCTATTTCTTCGGCTTCGTTGGTCCACATGTTGCCAATCAAATCCGGGTGGTTCCACATTACACCTTCATCAAGTACTGCTACAATGATGGTAGGGTCTCCTTTACACAGTTTCCAAGCTTCACCGCAATTTACGTCTGCACCGGCAATAGCTTCGGCACCTTCTTTTACAAAATCGTAGCTGCCCGTGTTCTGGTAATGCCATTGGTGTTTCAATCCCGGGTCGTTGAAGGTCAGTCCTTCGCTGGTACGAGTCACATGTTGCAAATCGCTGGCCGAGAGGTACAGCGGTTTTTTCTTCGGGTCGTAGGCACGCCGGATGGTAGGGTTGCTTTGAATCTTGGAGATTTCACCCAACTTTCTGAGTTGCCGGGCAGCTTCTTTCAAGTCGGTGTCTTTGTCAAAGCGAACGATATACCACAGGTGCATACCTGCTTCGCGGGTACGTTTTTCTGTTTTGGGATCTACCGGGAACACTCTTTCAAAGTGATAGGCACCCAGGATGTTGAGCACCTCATCGGTAGAAGGAATACCCGAGCGGGTGGATATCCCGCCAGCACGCGTCAGTGTCTGGTCCAGGATATCACTCATTTCAGGAACAAACTTGATGAGTAGTTCACCGTCTGCTGCTCCCATCGGAATTTCAATTTCAGGGACTTGCGGAGTGGTGCTATCGGTCACCCATTCGTTGTCCTGGCAAGAAATAGCCGTCAGGGCACATGCAAGTGCATAGATATATATTTTCTTCATAAGTTACTTCTTTTGTTCTTCTGGTTTTAATGTTTCGTCTTCTCCTTCCACTTCATATTTCTGTTTGTATAAAGGATAAGCATCGAAGTAGTATGTAAAGCTACTTGGTTCATTGCTGAATTTTACCGGTGTTCCCTTGGAGTCTTGCCCCATTTCTTGCTGATTGAAAATCAGTACTTCGGGGAACCAATCCAACAGGTGCGGATGGAAGCGCAACCATTCGGGTATTTTACCTGTAAAGAAGTTCAGGTTCAGTGTCAGTCGCTTCATATTCGGCAGAATCCTCGGAATTTCTGGATGTTCGAGCAGATAGTTCAATGTATCACCATATTGTTTCAGATCATCTGCCTGCCAGCCTGTTCTGCCTTCGTAAGTAGGCAGAGTACCTTCCAGATAATTATAAGAAAGTACCAGCTCTTCCAGATTATCCCACAAGAATAGTTGGTCAATTTCTGTTGGATTCTCGTTCATATTAATATGGAAGCCCAGTTCTGTATCTTTGTTATATTGAGAATCTTTCAGATTGCTTACTGTCCAGCGGCGGTTACCGCTCAATATCAGACTTTTCAGTTTGGGGAAGTTGTTTTGAGTCAATACAGCGGGTACACCGGTGAAGTTATTGGCGCTCAAGTCCAGGCTTTCCAGTGAATTTCCCAGTCTGTCGAAATCTTCAGGCAGTGACACCAGACCATAACCGCCAATCTGCAGGTTCTTCAGGTATTCCAGTTCGCAGATATGATTTTCCAAATCGATGCTCAGCAGCATGGTGTTGGCATTACCGTATACTTGGAAAGTTTCCAGGTATTTCAGGTATCTTACTTCTTGCGGAAGGGATTCTTTGGTAGTAATGGTACCGAAGTTTACTGAACGGACGCGGCCTACTGCTTCCGGACCCGGCAGTTCCTTGTCTGTCCGTTTCCATAAGTTTACATTATCCCAGTACATCATGTTTTCGCTGGAGTTGATGGCGATATCCGAGGCCAGACGTTCGTGTATGGTAAGGATAGCCAGTGAGTCTCCGGCTCGATCGTCAGTAATCACCGGTGAAGCAGCCTGAGTCACCAGAATCGGCGTAATCGCTACTTCTTCTGCAGATTTTCCGTTCTGTTCCATCGGTTCGAAGTTGATTTTAGCCCGACGTTCTATCCATTCCGGATTCATTTTCCAATCAAAGCGTACTTTGTAGGTTTGTGGGCGGGCACTTTCCAGATTGAATACCGGTTCATTCTTCTTTTCTAAAGAAATCCAGTTTTCCAGTGTCACACCCTCTTCGGTCGTGGTGAGCCATTCGTAGGCAATCTTGAAAGAAACATTGGCAGTAATGATTGCTTCAAAATAACGCTTCTCATACACGTCTGAAGCTTTGAGGTTAACTTCTGCCTCTTTTACGTGAATCATTTTTCCATAGCCCAACTGAGTAACTGTGATTACCTTGGGAGTTTGTCCTTTCGGTATGAAGCGGATTTCTGCTTCACGCACTTCGTTCTTCAGAGCCTCGTCGATGGTGATGACACACTCTGTGTTGCCGAAACCGTTGGCCGGCGAAATGCTCAACCACGGTTCGGATGATTTGGCCACCCATTCGCCTTCCGAGCTTACGGTGACCGTCTCCTTGCCTCCTTCTGCATTGGCAGCCACTTCAGTCTTGCTCAGACTGAAGCCGCTGACAGCAGCATTGTCCTCGTCGTCATCGCAAGCGGTGAACAGACCCAGACAGAGGACTAATCCTAATGCTATTTTAAGTAAATGTTTCATTTTCCTTTTTTATTTAATCCAATAAGTAATCGCATCCCTGAATATTCTGCGTCTTGTCATAAATCAGTTGGTATTGACCTGCTTGGATATACGGACATACCTGAGTCAAATCAATAGAGATGTTCGGATTGTCCTTGATTTCGAAGATACGGATATACGGTGAAATGGTATCTTCAATCTTGCGCAAGTCGTTAGAGCCGATAAAGAAGGCCATCAGGCTGGGGCAAGTGTACAAGCCGGTAGGCCATTGGCTCAAGCAGCGGTTACCGCTTTCATCACGTTGATGACGGATACCAAATACGGTCAGACCTTTACAGTTCAGCGGAGCAACCGGGAATTCAGCGAACCGGTTGTAGCTGAATTCTATGCCATAGATATAAGGCATGTTTTCCGGTACGAAATCTTCAAAAGGAATCTCTTTCAGTTTATTGAACTGAAAGTCGAGACTGGTCAGCAGGTGAGACTTCGGACCTACCAGGTCACCTTCCTTAATAGTAGTCATACCGTTGGCCTGCAGAATCAAGATGCCCAGCGGAGAACCTTTTTTGATGATCACTCCAGGGAATTTTTCCAGATGGTTGTACGACAAATCCAGATTGTTGGTGTTCACACCGCGGTGGTTGTCATCGTTTTGCATACCGGTTATTTCATTGTGTGCAAAGCTGACAGAGCCGATGACATACTTGGACTTTGCGTTGAAGATATCAGGCATTTCGGTCAGCTTGTTGTAAGTACAAGTGAATGATTCCATGTCGTAATATCCGCAGAAGTAACCATCCTCTGTTGTGTTGATTTTATTGATTTGGTTGTAGTCCAGATATACCTTGGTCAGGTTGATTTCCTTACCGAATGCGTTAACCTCTGTTATGGAGTTGTTGGTCAAATCAATCAAGCCCAGTTTTTCCATCTGGCTCAGATGTTCGTAATCCGGCATTTCTTCCAGATTGTTATAGCCCAGATAGAGCACTTGGATTTTCTTGCCGCTCTTTCCTTCGATGAACATTTTCCAGTTATCCAACAGTACGTCACCTTTAATTTTCTGGTTGCAAGCCACGTTCAGCATCTGCAGTTCGGGCAATTCGAAGAGCATGTTCATCGGAAGAGAGGTCAGTTCCTTGCAGTTATAGATTTCCATGTCTGTCAGCATGGTGAAGTTGTTCCAGTTCCAGTCATTTTCTTCTTCTTCGTATGCTTTGCGGTAAGCAGATTCAGAGTCATCTACCAATTTCATGCAGAAATTATCTGCCACGATAGGAGAGTTGGCAATGAAGAAGTTTTCCAGCTTGGTGCAGCGCATCAGGGCTTTAGAGATACCTTTGATGTTGTTGGTCAGGTTACCGAACTGTACGTCCTTCTTGTCAATGCGGTTGCTTTTCTTGATAGGTTTGAAGTCAGGGTTGGCATTGATACCGTCAATCAGAATTTGTGAGAGGTTCTCGCGGATGTCACGATACAGGAATTTCTGTTCATAATCCATGCGGATTCTTTGACGTTGTTCTGGAGTCATGGTAGTTCCTACGCCTTCAAACAGGTGTCCACCAATGAGTTCATCGTGAGCACCGAGGTTCAGAATACGTAGTTCAGTCAACTGTCCGATAGCATCGGGCACTACACCATCGGCACCGAATCCGGAAATTACGAGCGATGCCACTCGACCGTTGTCCAGCAACTGTACGCCAGGCTGGTCACCCCACATGTCGATTTCCTTGTCGAAGTTCCAGTTACAGCCCATAGGAGCTGCTTCACCGTAATATTTCCAGTTGGGCCCGTTCAGTTTTTTCCAGATCTCTTTCAGTGCCATGTAGTCCTTCAAATATTCAGCTGTTGCACTCAACTGGATGGGTACAGTGGCTTCTGACTTTTCGTTATCTTTCACGAAGAAAGTTTCTGAAGTAGGTACGGTAGCTATTTCCAGCAATTTGCCGGAATCGCATTTCTTGTCCGAGTAAGTAGAGTAGGAACTGATTTGGTAGCTGCCGGTTTTCAGCCATACGGTAGTGTCGCAGAGGGCGTAACCGTCTTTCAGGTTTTCCACATACTTCACTTCCACTTTTTCAATGGTAGTCAGTTCTTGTGTAAAGAGATTCTTTACCGTGATGTTGATACCCTTGATGTTCGAGAACGGATAATCTTCGTAGCCTTCCGCTGCACGAGATGCTGCTTCTGTTTCCGGCAATCCATGTTTAATCAGTTTGAAGTTGACCAATCCGCGAGCTACAGCATCAGCAAACAGTTCCTGTACTTTCAGCCCGCCAGCCACTACGTTAAACTTATAATTGTTGGGTGTACCGGCATAAATTTCGTTATCCAGTTTGTCGTACAGATAGTAACCAATCAGTTTATAGTTACCTGCCAGCAGTTCCAGTTTGTCACTGCGCAGACCAAACTCTGCATTTTCAGCACTATAGCTGTTGAGCATCAAGGTTTGTTCAATGGTGTTTCCGTCATACAGCATCACCACCTTGATTTTTTTGGCATCGTTCAGCTTATCCAGCATGTCGGTGCCTCTCGTCTCTGTTCCCTTGATAGCAGCCGATGCGCTCTTATAGATTTTGAACTGCACATAGCCAAAGGCGGTCTGCTGCAATTCATCATCGTCATCGGAGCAACCGGCGAATACCGTTGTCATCAGCAAGAGCCCGATGACAAAGGGGATGAAGTGAAATAATTTATTTAGTTTCATTCGATTTATTCAATAGTGTAATTGTTTTATTTCTTAATTACAAGTACAATCTTATTCTGATAATTTTGTCTGAAGCAAACGTGAATATCCTGTTCCAACGGTTTGATATCGCCCAACCATATGTTTATTTCGGTGTTACTGGTCTTTTCTACCAAATGGGTTACATCAGTATCTCCCATCCAGGCTGCGAAGTCCCATTCACCATCCAAGGTCGGCTTGATGTACAATGAGTTGTTGATATTAGAAGGAACTGAGTAGATCTTATCTGTACCATAATCAGAAATGATGCCTTCCTCTTCTACTTTGGTCAGTTCGATTTCTGTCCTTTGTCCACTCATATCCATGTAAGTAACTGCCAGTGGAGCTACGTCTGATGAACTTGATGTGTTCTTCTGCACGAAGTTCATCAACAGATAGTTTTCTGTATAGGCATATTTCAGTTCTTGAGTAAAGGTTTCCTGGTTCATTTCAAATAGACCATTATCGCCGAATGGATCTTCTGCAATCTTTTCATACAGAGCTTTTGGGAATACGAATACATAGCCGGTACGTTCCTCACTGCTTTCATCTACTGTGATACGAACTTTTCCGTTGTCATACTTCGTCATGTGCATCCAATTCACGTTATCTTCCGGATATACGCTAAGGCGATACATCGTCATGCCATATTCCTGATATTCTTCGACAAAGATAGCCTCGAATTCATCGTTCAGTGCCGTGATGGTGTATTCTACAAACTTACGGTATTCGTTATTCGTTTCTTCACTTCCTGAGATACCACTGCTTGTCTGTGAGTAAGTCTTACCATCCATAGACACCGTCCAGTTCCATTGGCCTGGACCTTCATAGTTCATTTTTTCCGGATCCATACCCTTGTAGTTTACAGCATAAGTATATACCTGTTTACCTTCTTCGTCCTGAAAGTTGATATTGCCTGCCTGTACATATTTACTGAAGTCCGGGCGATTTTCTACTACTTTGATACCGAATTCAACTTCCTGATTGGCAGAGCCTACTATGGAACCTCCTTCGATAGAAAGCCATTCAGGACGGTTGGTAGCTGCAAAACGGAAGTTTGCTACTGCTTTATATGTGATGAAGTCGTTGTAGCCGGCTTCGATACCTTCTTTTTCAGAAACTTCCACCCATTCATCGCCTGCACCTTTTTTATAGAGTTTGAACGTGCGTCCGGCTGCATTACGGGTTACTTCAGCCAACACAGCTTCCTGTCCGTTCATACTGATAGTGATGGAAGCAACGGTCGTATTATCATAGTCCTGACCTTCGTCAGAGATGCCGATGGTTACGGTTTGTTTACCAGCCTTGCCCGAGATGGAATATTCCTTCACACCCTCTGTAGCTTTGGCAGCCGGAGTTCCTCCCATAATAAAATAACACCATGTGCTAGAGGAAGTCAGCGTCCAGTCGGCTACAGCATCAAATGTCAAGCTTTTAGTCTCACTGGCTGCACCGCCAATTGTTTGCTTTTCAGGGAAGGTTACAGTTGCTATGTTGTCATCCTCGTCGTCGCAAGCTGTTATGGCAAAAGCCATCAGCAGACTGATGAAAAACCATCCCAACGTAAATTTGTTCTTTTTCATCTTATTCTATGTTTTTTGTTTCTAGTAAATTATTTCTTTTCAAAATCTGTTTTCACCGTTTCAGATACCAGCATGCTGCCTTCCAGATACAGCCTCTTGGCTTCATCGTTGCTTATCCATTCAATGGCGCTGGCAAAAGTTCCTACTACATTGTTGCCAGCCATGCCCGGTACATACAGTGTGAAGTACTGAAAGATGAACTGTTCACAGGTACTGTAGTAAGATATACCGCTGCTAGATTGATAGAGGTGGAGATAACCGTCGCCGTAGTTGGTACCGAAAGCCTCGGCTGTAGAGGCAAAGGTCTGTTCATCCATTTCAATCAGCGGATTCAGGATGTCGTTTGTCGTGAAACGGATTTTCACATCGTAGCCGTCGTAGAAGAAGTCCTTCATGATAATGGTGTTTTCTTCTTCGGGGTCAATGATTGCCTTGATCAGACGGTTATCTACGTTGGGCATAAATTCCTGCATATAGGTAGAAGTCAGCACGGCATATCCGTTGAAGAGGTTGATGTCGAACGGACAGCATTTCTGCAGGATAACCTTGGCTTCATAGCTCTTTTCATACAAATCCCATTGGTCGGCTTGCTGCATGAGCAAACGCAGGGTGAGCCCCAGCGAATCGGTGGCTGCGATGGCATCGTAATTACCGCGGATGCGTACGTTGGCAGCCCGTTCACCGGCCTTGATGGTGATGGTGTTTGATTCAATGGTATAGTGTTTTCCCTCAATGGCGTTGCTCTTTTTGTCTATAACCTCTACGGCTACCGTGCGGTCATAGCTGCAGGCTTCTGTAGCGGCTACAGGAATATCGAAGACTTCTTCGTTGTTCTGTACGGCCAGTACAGTGAGCGTATCCGAGAACAGGATATAGTTTGGACCTTCGTAGCTGGGACGCTCTGCATCGCCGCAACTGGTGATGGCGCACATCAGCAGTGTCAGCATGCTCATCAGTCCGTAGTTTATCTTTCTCATTGTTATACTTATGCTTTATAAATGATGAATCTATTCTTATTTATTGCTCTCGTTGGGCTGAATCTGGCTACCCGGTGATTCCAGTTCGTGTTTCGGAATGGGCCATACAAAGCGTACGTCATCCGCTTCAATCTTCAGCGAACTACCGTTGGTCAGTGATTGTTCCTGCGGTTTGCGTTCGAAGCCTTTGTGCCAGCGTTTCAGGTCTTGCAGGCGGAAGCCTTCCATATACAATTCGCGTACACGTTCTTCTTCGATAATTTCCAGCCAGTTTTGTACGCTGACCGAGATACTTCCGTTACCGCCTTGAAAGCGGGCACGACGTAAATCGCTGAGGTCTTTGCTGGCACCGCTGTAATTCTTCTGATTGGCACGTGCTTCTGCACGAATCAGGTATTGCTCTGACAGACGGAACACTTTCGGCATACATACATGCAGCATGTTCTGAGCCATGAAGGATTCATTTCCGAAGTATTTGGCTACTAATGGCCATTGCAGTCCATGCGGATAGCCGGTAGGCTGTGTCACGAAATTGGCTGCAAAGCGTAGGTCTTGTTCTGAATAGAGGTTCAGCACCCAAGTTGCCGGTACATAGTCGGGCTTGAAGCTTTGGAAGTCATAGTTGAAGAAGATCTGACCTAAAGCGCCGCCGTAGCTGCTGATTGTCATACCCACTTTCCAGATAATCTCGGTACTTTCGTCGTTCGACCACATATACTGGTAAGCGTTCTGTGAGCTGGTTATCATATCGTTCACGTTGGACAGTTTGTAGTATTTGCTGTCAATCACCTTGGAAGCGTATTTCTCAGCTTCTTTCCAGTTCTGCATGTAGAGAGCCACACGTGCACGAAGTGCATAGATGGTGTATTCGCAGAAGTAAGGTGTGCTGTAAAGAACTCCATCGAAATCATCTTCCAGCTTCAGGTACTCGGCTGCTCTTTCCAGATCATCCAGAACAAACAGATAAGAGGCTTCCAGTGATGAACGGAGGGTAGGTTCGTCACCGTCGTAGTGTGACTTCAGTACCACACCCAGTTCGTTGGCTGCTGTAGCCGGGTCGTAAGCCTTGCAGAAGAGTTTAATCAATTCCGAATAAGCCAGTGCGCGGGCAAAGTATGCCTCCCCGCAGTATTGGTCCAGACGGTCCAAGTCATCATCGTTAGTGGTATTCTGACGTACTCGGTCTACGTTGTCCAGCATAAAGTTACAGCGGGTAATAACGTTGTAGAGTCCGGCATATACCGATTCATATTCGGGTTCCGTAGCCAGGATATTCCAGCGCCATGTGTTACCGAACTGGTTGGAGTAGCCGTTCACGGCATAAGCCAAATCCGCCTGGATATCCGGCAGTAGGGTCAGATAGCCACTGTATAACGCTCCGTTCAGCCAGGAAGAGTAGATACCAATCACGGCCTGGTCTACTTCATCCACAGTGGTGATGGCCTTGTCGGCAGGCACCATATCATCCGGATACTTGTCCAGACAGGCAGTGGTGCTGAATACCAGAGTGGCCATGAGCAGATATGTTTTTATATTTTTCATTTTTCGTTGATTCGTTAATTAAAATATTAGAAAGAGAGTTCCAGACCGAACGAGTATTGGCGCGACATGGGATATTGTGCCTGATACATGTTAGTAAACGCTTCCGGGTCAAGTCCGCTGAACTTGGTAAATGTGAGCAGGTTCTGACCTTGTGCATAGATACGTGCGTTAGTGAAGAAATTCGTCTTTTTCATCCAGTCTTGCGGGAATGTGTAGCTGATCATCAAATTCTTCAAACGCAGGAAAGAGGCATCTTCCAGGAAGCGTGAATCCATCTGCGGAGTGACTCCCCAACGGGGAATGTCTGTCACGTCGCCTGGTTTCTTCCATCGGTCATAGAGCAGGCGCTTGGACTGGTTGAACCCGGTGTACAGACCATTACTCTCTTCGAAGAAGCGGTCGTTGTTGAACATCCAGCGGTCAGCCACCCAGCTGAACTGGGCATTCACAGAGATACCTCTCCATGTAAGGGTCGTTCCGAAACCGCCTTGCCAGGGAGCCAGATAGTTCTTACCCACCATCACCTTGTCCGATTCTCTGAATTCGTTGGTAAGGTTACCCTCTTTGTCATACCACAAGGGATCACCGTTTGCAGGGTTCACACCGGCATAGCGGTTGATGTAGAATTCTCCCAGCGGACGGCCAACCACCCATTTGGTGGAAGTGTTGGGCAATTCGTATTCCTGTACACCGTTATATAGTTCCTTGATTTCATTCTTGTTATAGGATACATTGGCATTGATATTCCAAACAAAGTCTCTCAGACGTAATACGTCTGCATTGATGGCCAGTTCCACGCCCATGTTGGTCATCACACCGATGTTGTCCCAGCGGAAGCCGCTGTTGCCTTCAGAATAAGACTGTGGCACTTCCATCAGCATGTCGCTGGTGCGCTTGTGGTAAAGTTCCAGATCCACATTGATGCGCTCAAAGAATCCCAAATGAAATCCCAGGTTCGTGGTCCAGGTTGTTTCCCAGCTCAATTTCTCGTTCCCTTTCTGTTGCGGGGCGATACCGGCCGTATCCATGTAGAGCCAGCCACCGCTGACCAGTGCCAGATGGTCGAAGTATGGGATTTCAGAATTACCTGACGTACCCGTACTGAACGATACTTGTGCATTGTGCAGCCAGTCGTATTTTTGCAGGAAACGCTCTTTCTTGGCATTCCACATCAGACCTACTGACCAGAACTGACCCCAACGGTGATCCTTACCGAAGCGTGAAGAGGCATCAGTACGCAGACCAAGCTCCACATAGTAACGGTCGTCGTAATTATATTCCGCACGGCCGAAAAACGACAGGAATGAATAAGCTGTTGTATTATCCTGCCAGCTTGAGGCACGTGTACCTGAAGTTACGTTGGTTAGGAAGTCGTTGTTCTGACCGCGTGTGGTCACGTTGAAACCCTCAGCCTGGTAGTCCACCCCTTCCTGGCCCACCATGACATTGAAATGATGGTCGTGTTTCACGTCGAAACGGTAGTTCAGCGTATTGGTCACTGTCAGGTTAAGAATATCGTTCGACTGACGGCCGGCCACTCCCAGGCCGTTGTTCAGCTGATAACTCGGAAATGACTGCATGAATCCGGTAGAGTGCGTATAGTCCGCACCGAACTGTACACGGTAAGTCATGTTCTCTATCGGAGTTACTTCAGCGAAAAGCACACTCAATACTTTATATTTCTTGTTTGTCACCGGATTATTGTCCATCCATTCAATCGGATTAACCGTTGTACCGGTCCATCCACCATTGGCATTGGTTGCCAGTGAACCATCGGAATTATACGGATTCCAGTAAGGAAGCATGAAGCGGCAGGCAGAGATGGGTGATGACAGACTGTAGCTGCCTTGATCGGCCTGCTCCACTTCTTCGTAGGCAACCATGGAATTGGTACCCACTTTCAACCAGTCGCTGGCTTTTACCTCTGCGTTGGCACGCATGGAGTAACGGCGAAACGTAGAGCCTTGAGCAATACCATCCTGGTCGTAGAAACTCCCAGAAACGAAATAGTTCAAGCGTTCGGTGGCACGGTTGATAGAAAGGTCGTAGTTTTGTAGCATGGCATTGTCGTTGAACACCATATCCCGCCAGTTTACATCGGTCTGACTCAATAAGTCATAGTCTTGACCGGCATCCAGACCGACTTCCTTTTCAAACTGAATGCGTTCAGACGTGTTCATCAGATTCCATTCACCTTTGGCTAACTGTGAGATACCCCACTGTGTACGTAAGGTAATGTGTGCTTTGTCCATGGACCGTCCGCGCTTGGTGGTGATTACTACTACACCGTTAGCGGCACGGGCACCGTAAATGGAGGTAGAAGACGCATCCTTCAGTACGGAAATATTTTCAATGTCACTCGGACTGATAGTGTTGAAGTCACTGCTGGAAATGGGTACACCGTCCAGTATGAACAAGGGAGAGGTGCCTGAAGTGATGGAGTTGGTTCCACGGATTTGGAAAGCCGCTGCCTTGCTGGGTTCACCCGAGTTGGACATCACCATCAGACCGGGGGTCTGTCCCTGCAGGGCTTGGTCGAAACCTGCGGCAGGCACACTTTCCATTTTCTCTGCCTTTATTGTGGAAACGGAACCGGTTACCGTTCCCTTTTTACGAACTCCGTAGGCTACTACCACCACTTCGTCCACCAGCTGTGCATCGCTCTTCAGCGTGATGTCCAGCTTTTGTGTCTGTGGAGTCACTACGTGCTGTTGCTGCTGCATACCAATGTACGAGTACACCAAAGTAGCCTGCGCAACGCCTTTGATCTCAATGGAGTAATTGCCGTCTATGTCGGTAATCACACCATTATTGGTACCCTCTTGCATGATGGCCACTCCAATCAACGGTTCATTGCCTTCCTCGGCAATGACTTTACCTTTCACCGTAAAACTTTGGGCGAAAAGCAATTGGAACGCCATCACAGCAAGAGAGACGAACAAAAGAACTACTCTTTTCATCTCTGATTTTTAAGTTAAAATAATATAAATGAATTGTTTTTAAATGTATATAATTCTTTTCACGTTACTATATTGCATACGGAGAAATGGATGAACACACTTGCTACATCTTGTCTCTTCGTTCAACATTTCTCCAAACAGTCAACATGACATCAAAAAATATATTATTAGAATATTCAATAAAACGGCTCATGATTGCATTTTTATTCATATTAAAAAAGATGTGCAAAATTATAGTATTATTTTGATTGTTAACTATATAAAATAAAAACATGAAAAGTGTTTTAAACTTCCCAAATTGCGAATACTTTCTTTTTGTCAATTGAAAAGAAATATTTGGTGAGTTAGATCATATCATTACTTACTCTAAGTCATATTTTATATTAAAAACTTGTGTTTTAGTAAAAATGGTTAATTATAATATTTATAATATAAATAATACAAATAACAGCTAATAAAAACTGTTTTTTCTGCTTACTATAAGAAGAATTCCAATCAGGTTTTGTGAATGTTTCCGGATTTACAGTTAGTCATCAAGTAAAAGACGCATAGGATGAATGTGGGTAGTGTTCCAGATAAAAGACTAAGGAAATGTGCAATATCTTTTTGTTCGGTTCAGCTTAAGAAATTCTGTCAAGTATGAAAAGCATCGCTTCTAATGAAAATCATCTTTTGTTTATGATGGTAAGTAATCAGAAAGTAAATACCTGCTTGAAAGAAATAAAGGATATTTACCAAATATAAAATCCTTTGTTTAAGAGTTTTAAAAATATATCTCTGTTTAAGTATTCATTGGTATTTCTGACATGTTTTTAAGTTCATATTTATTTTGTAGATATCTCTACAAAATGAACATACAATGGACAAGAGGTAGGAAGTGTGTAACCTATCAAACTATGCAGAACAGAGCCACTTGACGGCAACCAAATATACAACGGTTGCTTTTGCCGATACCCCAGGTTGTAGGAGTTTCACAAAAGACACAACCGAACGACAAGTGCCCAAATGCCCATCATCATTTCATCGAGTAATAACAAGCCTTCCCCGAACCTGCGACACAAGGAATTTCGGGGATTGCCTCTGTGGCGACAAGCCTGTTTTACTTTCTCCGGAATACCTTATCTAAGCAAGCGGCAGCCCGTTTATATAATCGGCTTCTTTTCCTTCCCCTTCTATCTTCCTTCGCTATCACTTTCCCGTCTCTCTCCTCCGGTGCTCCTTGCCGCGAGATTTTCCCATGCAAAGGTACAGCGTCCGTCCGGTCGTCAAGTACCGCTGCGCTAACCGGACCACGAATTGAACGGCAGCCTTCCGCAAATCAAAGATTTGGGTATTCCGTCAAATTCCCGGCTTATTTACTTGCCTTTGCCGTCCTTTTCCCGCTATTGGACCCGCATGTAAAATCAATCCCGAAAGGAAGCCGGAAAGGCTTCGATAAGAGGGAAAAATAAAATCAATCAAAAATTACAATCATGCGAAACTGGAGCAAAAGCGTGTACGTCATAGACGGTGACGCAAAAGAAGTGAAAGAACTTTACGAGTTAATGAAAGACCTGGGAAGCCGGAAAGAATCGTTCATTAAAAACGGATTCGGGACTAAATGGCTCGGGTGTATGGTAGATGCTTTGGGTAAAGACTGGAACGAAGTGAGTTGCCGGGGAGAATGGGCTAATCTTGAAATAAATGGTGACACCTTGCGGTTTACAACAGAAACGGCGTGGACACCTTGTAACGAAGTGCTTGACTTTGCATGTCAGTTTTTCCGTCACTCCACTACTATTATCAGGCGGAAGAACCGAGATGTGTCATTTATTGTTTCAAACAACTCATTACTAAAAAAGGGCTATATCTTCACAGACATGCCCTTTTAATGTTGTTAAACTTTAATTACTCCTCTCTTAAAATAGAAGAGACTATGAAATTTATTTTGAGAATTTTATATTGTCAAATGAGGTACCAAGACATCTTGAATATGGAAATAACCCTTTTCACATAGCTGTAGCAGGGATAATTTTTCAAGAAAAGAAGTTTTTGACACCCTCATTATTACTAGAGAATTTCGATACCTTCCTAAAAATCTCGGACTTCATTTTCTATTTCTTCAGGTACCCTATCGCAGCGTTCAAATTTTTGTATATCTGATGGGGTATCTTTTATAGTCCAAATCATGGAAGTGGCCAAAAGGTCGGTTACGATATAGGAATTAGCCCATTCACCATTGCCGAAATCATAGTCCCCACTAATGATATAGCCTAAATTCTTTTCTTTTTCAATCTCAAAACTACCCGTTTTGAGAATGGGATACATACTGTCAAACTTATCATACATTTTATAAGTCTTATCCTTACGGCTGAATGTAATGTAGCAGTAACTGCCTGCTTGCAGGGGGGCGCCGTTCCATTCCACTAATTTCCAAGTCCCATTCAGATTAGCAGCTGTAACGTCCAATGTGGACAGTACTTCTTCTTTATCATCGTCACAGCCTGCGAAACAGAAAAGCATCAAGAAAATCGTCATTATTCTGAATAAGGTTTTCATATCTTGTTTTTATTTTTTAGTTTTTAATAATTACTTCTATCGTTTTTTCCGAAGGTTTGCCTATCACACCATCTATAATGAGAGAAAGATGTTTCTCCTCAGTATGGAAGCTGGGCAACTTTGTCTTATCAAGTGTAATCACAAGATCACCTTCTTGTCCGGGAGCAAGTACCGCAGGTTCGGTATGGAATTTTAGGCATGAAGGTAGCAGTAACGCGCTCAGTTTGAGCGGATGGTCTCCACTATTGGCACATGCAATGCGTTCAATGGTGATCTTTCCTGCTTTGCTGAATGACACCTGCTTGCGGGTAAGTCGTAGATGTCCCATATTTTGAGGCAGGTGCTTCCATTCATCAGACGAACTTACATAGCCGCATAGTGACAATCGTGCCACAGGTGAAAAATCGGACAGATTGGTATATACCAATGCTTCTGCATCAACTGTACCCGGTCTGTTCTTGGGATGAAAAGTCAGGCTAATAATACTTTCCTCATTGGGTACCAATGGCTTTTTGCTGAATCCGGCAACAGTACAACCGCACGTAGTGGTAACTTTGTTCAACGTAATGGTTTGCTGACTTACATTCTGAAAATGGAAGTATACGGTTTTAGGTTGACTTTTTTCATTTATGGTACCTACCGATAGACGGCACGTATCAAAATGAAGAAATTCCCCGGCTTGCTCCAACAAAACAGGATGTACCTTGGCTTCTATCTCTTCACGGGACATTAACCGCCATTCTTATTGAATAATTTCCGTGTGATTTTTATGGATATTCACCGCCATTCCTGCGCTTTTATTACAGGAATGGAACCGGTCAATCCGCCCACAAAGAGTGTCAGTATCATCAATTGTCGCTTCTTCATGTCTATTTAATCTCTCGATTATAACCAGCCACTGCCACCAGCATTTTTACGAACAGTAATCGTTATTGTCTGTGATTTACTGCCAGCTTGGATAGTCACAGTCGTACTACCGTCTGCAATGCCATTTATAGTTAGTATTGTCTTGTTTACACTTGTGGTTGCTATATTTTCATTGGCAACGGTACAACTGTAGTTCAGACTTTCTCCATCTATAAAATAACGGGCCAGATCAATGGATGTACTTTTTCCCGTTGCCAGATATACATTTGGTACAATCATGTCTGAACCGTGATTACCAATAGCCTTGAGCAATGCACCGGCATCTACCAGCCTACCCATTTTCCCTTTACGCTCTATCAGATTCATCAAAGTTGGAGGGGCGCCAAAAGTCGTGTGATTGTAATAATACAGTTTTTCCACTTTTTCATCGTAGAAGTTATAGAACTGGTCATTGGCAGTTTCTTTCATCAGTTCAATGAACTCTGCGACCTTGAAGTGGCGACGCTCTTTCACTGCATGCGACAGCCCCAAGGCAGCTACGCCCGATACATGGGGACAAGCCATGGAAGTACCTTCCATATAAGCATAAGCCGGTTGTCCGTTCTTGATGGCAGTAGAGAGTATCAGACCTTGTGTTTTACCTTCCCAGGCAAACTCGTCATCTGCTACCCCTGGCGTGCCGTAGTAGTCACCGTCACCGCCCGGTGCACAGAGGGTAATCTCTTCGCCATAGTTGGTATAGCTAGACGGAGTAAAGTCGGCAGCGATGGCACTGACAGAAATACATTTGGAATAGCCTGCAGGATATGAAGAAGAAGGTGCATATTCGTTACCCGATGCAAAGATAGCCAAACCACCATCTATCACACCGTTGGGTGAACCGGCATTGTGGATGAAGTAATCCAGTGCTTCTTTTTCCAGAGGATATTGGTTTTCCCAATCCTGTTCGTCTTTCGGTCCGGGGGTATAGCCCAGTGCCTCGTTGGCATCCGGTGAGTTGTAACCCCAGCTACACTGCAGAATCACAGCACCATTGTCGGCGGCATACTTGATGGCTTTGGCTTCAGCTGCCAAGGTACATCCA
>OLWC01000535.1_pt1 | contig 16804 bp, 20 predicted proteins | sample 1673911 | NCBI WGS metagenome assembly OLWC01 (sample SAMEA103958134, study PRJEB25191) | human gut metagenome
TCGGAGGACAGCTTTTGTTTTTCCTCAATCCGTACAGCCTGCCGTGGACCGTTATGAGCTGTCTGGCAAGGGCAGTCGGACTTGCACCGCTTAATGCGGTTGTCTTCGGTATGATCGGAGATGTTGTAGAATTTGGGCAGTGGAAAACACATGTCCGCCAGAAAAGCCTGATCTTTGCAGGCGGTTCGATCGGAACAAAAGTAGGAGCAGGCGACACTGATCCGGAAACTTGCACAGTTATCCGGAGGAATTTTCCTTGGAAGATGTGCAGATGCGGTGCTGGCAGATCAGAAAGACTGTTATCATATTTTTATCTACGCATCGGATGAATTTCGCAAAAAAAGAAGTCATGATTTCTACGGTGATATGACGCTGAAAGAAATGGAGTTGGAAGATAAGACCAGGAGACGTTACTATAATTACTATACGGATCGGACCTGGGGAGATCCCCAGAATTATGATCTGATGATCAATACGACAAAAATCCCGCTGGAAGATGCGGCAGAGCTGATCCTGCAGTATATCGAGCGGGTGCAGAAATAAAAACATAACCTATCTTACCTTTAAACATACGGAAAATAATCGGAAGTGAGAAGTTTACAGACTCTCACTTTCGGTTATTTTTTCTTATAAAGAAAAAACTCCCCCCTTCAAAATAACAACCTGTTTTTAAGACAATATAAATAAATATAGGTAATTGCGAAACTCAAATTTGAAATATGATAGCAGTTATCCACAATAAATGGAGATGATAAATGCAGAAACGTTAAATGACGAAATATTTTAGGCACACTTAAATAAGCCATAGGTCTTATTAAGTTGGTAAGTCCTATGCTATGAGAGGCTTTAAGCTTCGAATATATTCGTGGTGATTGATCTTATCTGCGAGAACAACAGTAATAAGTTGGGTGATACCGGCAAGAATCAGATCAGCATGCAGAGTCTTCTCATTTTGGGTTCGGCGTCCTGCAAGACAGAGATTGTCTTTGATGTGGTTGATATCCCTTTCGACAACGATATCAGGATGTGAAACCATAAAGTTTTTATTATAAAAACTTACTAAATTTCTGATTATCTTTTCATAAGTTGGTAAATGCCGATATATCCCGTATTTTAGGGCTTTATCGGTATTTTCTTTTTGGAAGATACCTTGCATAAGCTGGCATTTACCAGCATGAAAATGCAACCAAAAGTAGTAAATGAGTAGTAAATATAAGCTCCGATATTAACAAGCCAGCCTTTCCAGCTCCGCTTTTGCAGATTGAAATGTACCGTGTGCGTAATAACCAAGTGTCATGGTTATGTTAGCGTGTCCCATGAGATATTGCAGAGTGTTAGGGTTCATTCCTCTGTTTGCCATATTCGTACAATAAGTATGTCGGAATGAATGTGGTGTGATGTTCGGTAACTTGTCCGTGTGATATTTGTTATACTTCTTAATCAATCCTCGCACCATGCCCTCATAGTTTCCTGCAACTTTAGGCAAGCCCTCACGGTTTAAGAATAGGAAATTGCTGTAACCACCTACAATCAGCGGTTGTGCTTTTCCTCTGCTCTTTAGTATTCTTTGGATTGCTTGATAAGCCCGTTCTGTCAATGGAAGTTCCCGTTTTCCGTTTTTGGTCTTAGGCGTTTCAATATAGTAGCCGATTTCGCTGTCTTTCAATAACTGGTGGTCTATATTGAGTATTCTGTTCTGCATATCAATATGCGTCGTTAGTCCGCAAAATTCAGAAATACGAAGTCCCGTTTCCAGCAGAAGCACAACCTCATCATAATACTTGCTGTAAATCTTGTCCTTTTCCATAAAGGCAAGCAGGCGTTCTTCCTGCTCTGGTGTAAGGATAACTTTCTGCTCCGTATCATCTTCCAGAACATCACTTAGCTTAAAGTCAAATGGGTTCTTTCTGATACAGTCGTCTTGTATCGCCATGTAAAATGACGCTTTCAAGGAACGCTTATAGTTATCAATCGTTTTATAGGCATATCCTTTTTCACTCATTCTGATAGCCCATTCTTTAGCGTCCGACTGCTTCACAGTATCAATCGCCCTCATACCCAATGGGTCGTTTTTCAGAGCATTCATAAGATACTGTCGTCCCTTTTCAGTAGCCCTTTTGATGTTCTTTCTTTGGCTGTTTTTCTTGTCGTAGAGCTGGCAGACTGTCATTTTACCACCGACTGTGTCGATACCGTCGTTAAGGTCTTTTTTTATCTGTGCTTCTTTTTCCCTCAACGATATATCATCACGCTTTCCAGCAGGTGTCTTGTCTGTCGGTACAAGTTTCCAAGAATAGATAAATTGTGGCTTTCCGTATATATCGGTATATTTATAAACGTATCTTCCGTCTTTTCGCTGGCTCTCTCCATTACGCAAATTGCGATTTTTACTGTCTTTTCGTTTTACATTAGACATAGTGTAAAGCTCCTTTCCGTCATGGAATGAGCCGTGATACGCTATACCTTATTATACCATATCTACGGCTCAATGACATTAGATTTCGTCCAATGTATCTATGATTTTTTCAAATTGTTTTCGCTTAATCTGAATACGATTACCGTTCACGATAACCCAGCCAGCGTCAATATTTTCTTCGGCTAATTTACGCAATTTCTTTTCGCCAATGCGGAAGTATTTAGACGCTTCTTCAATCGTCAGAGTATATTTTTCCCAGATAGGCACATCAGTATTGTTCATAATCTATGCACCTCCTTTACTGTGTGTCATTTTTTACAAGCAGGCAGACGGCTTTGGAAAGCTCCGTTAGTATCTCAACTATTCCCATTCTTGTGGGCAGAACCGCACCATGCGGACGTATCATTATTCTGTGAGGATAGGTCGTGGCAAAGCGACTTTTCCAACGGTCGCTCTCGGATCACTGCGTGGGTCGCTCGCTTTCTTTTGGAAAGGTCATGGCGTACAGTCCCCGTGGCTTGCTATCTCACAAACGTATCTGTCTGCTTTATTCAGTTGTCAAAGACCAGACGGGCATAATCAATCCCGATATGAATTAGAAGCGTTTAATATCAAAGTTTAAGATTTTACGAATAATCGCTTCTTTGATAAAACCTTTCATTTCCAAATCTACCGCAAGACGTAAGTTGTTGTTATCGTCGTAAAACGGACGCATACAGCATTGATTGATATATGGGTCATAAAATTCCAAGATTTTTGAAATTGCTGTTTCGTCGCCGTCGCAGGCTTTGGAAATAACCGTGAAAGTCGGTGTCAGCTCTTTTGGCATTTTTCTTTTTCCTCCTCAATCAGTTGCTTTAACTTGTCTAGTGCTTGTATTCTGCACTTCGTTACATTCGCTCTGGAACAGTCAAGCATTTTCCCAATGTAAGTGTCCGTGTCCCCAATGAAAAAATACTGTAAAACGATATTACGCTTTCGTTCTTCAATAGCTTTCAATGCACGAGCCAGTTGTTCATCTTCGATTGATACTTTTTCTCCACAGACTTCAAATACTGCAACATAATCCGTAGAATATGTATCTTCTGTACCTATGGAATTTAAGAGGTCGTCCATAATTTCGGCGAATGGCATTTCTTTTTTCTCTGAACGACGTATCGCTCGATAGAAGTCAATCGCTCTATGACGTATAACTGTTTTAATAGCACAATCGAATTGATGACAGGTTTTTTCTTGTAGTTCTGACGGTTTCATTTTCCTCACCTCCTTTCGCTAGTCGAAAAGAGGTGTCTGCCCCTTTTCATATATACCGCGTTGAAAGTGGGGTACAGCGTAACCAAAATCAAAAAAAACTTAAAAAATTTTTTTCTGGCATGAAAAAAGCCCGCACAAAACATATAGTCTGTACGAGCCTTTGAAACTGTATTGTATTTAGTTCTTATAAAAATGCCGTTAGGGTCAAATTGATTGTGTCGAGGTATATCTAAAATATTCCATAATGACAGCTCCTTTACGGCACTATTCTTGTTTATTCAGACAGAAAAGAAATTGCACCGTTTTTAATTTCTAAGATTTCGTCGGCTTCTTCTGCCAAATGCTTACTATGTGTAACGACAACAACACATTTTCCTAATTCATGTGCAGTCTTTTTCAGCAAAGCAATGATTTCATCAGCGGTAGTTTCATCAAGATTTCCCGTCGGTTCATCTGCCAAAAGTACATGAGCGTCGCTGGCTAAAGCTCTTGCAATCGCCACACGCTGTTGTTGTCCACCAGATAGTTGCAATACATTTCTCTGCCAGTATTCTTTTCCAATGCCGACTTCTTCCAATAATTTTTCAGCATTTCCACTACCACCTAATTTGACATTTTCAACCGTTGTCAAATAATCAATCAGATTATAATTTTGAAATACCAATGAGATATTATGCTTTCTGTGGTAATTCAGCCCTTTTTTTGTAATGTCCTCGCCATTGCAAAGTACAGTCCCTTTTACCGCTGTGTCTAAGCCTGCTAACAACGATAAGAGTGTTGTTTTTCCTGCACCACTCGGACCGACAATGGTATAGAAGATACCCTCCTCGAAAGTAGCAGATACATTATTCAAAATGGTTTTATCTTTTTTTGTTTTGTAAGCATAGCTTACATTCTTTACTTCTAACATTTTCGTCGTCCTCCTAACTCATTTCCGATAAAATATCTTTCGGGTTTCTCTTTAGTATTACAATTCCAGATACCAGAACAGAAGCCGTTATCAACACAAGAACACTTACACCGTCCAGTAGATACATTTCTGGTGTAACCTCTACGCTGATACTCTGCACGTCCTGCTTTGGTGCAACGTATTCTGTGGATACTTTTCCCTCATTATTCTTTTCTTCCTCCTGCATTTGCTGAACCTGCTGTGATACCAGATAATTTGCAGTTGCTTTGGAAACGGCAGGAGCGACAGCAAAGGATAACATAAGGGAAAGAACAGCAATCATAATCGCTTCGCTCCAAATTTGTCCGATAATTCTAAATTTCGGAACACCGAGAGATAAGAAAATACCGACTTCCTGCACCCGATTTTTCAACCAGAAAAGAAATACTAAAACAAGGATAACAAAACTTGCAACAGAGATTACCAATATCATCATTTCGCTTACTTTTGCTAAATCATTGAAGTTTGAGGACATGGTTTCGGAATTTCCGTTATTGTCAATCAAATCATATTGCTCCCAATTGATGTCTACTTTTTGCAGATTTTCTTTTACTTCGTCGTAAGCTTCCACATCTTCCACTTTGAAATAGGCTCTTTCATATAATGGACTTGTTTCACCCTCTGCCTTTTCTGGAAATCTCAAATCTGTAAATATTACATTTTCCGAACGGTAAGTATCTCCCTGCATAAGTGGGGACATCTTTTGATCCACTTGATAAATTCCAACAATCTCAGCTTCTGATACCTTTGAATTTTCAGTATCGTGGTAATCATTAAAAGAAATCTTATCGCCGATTTTCAGATTATTTTGCTTTGCCAGTTCCTCTGAAATGACACACATATCTTTATCCTCTGGGGTTATCATTCGTCCCTCTTTGATATGCAGGTTTCCAGATAAAACATTTCTGTCTAGTTTCATATCTTTGTTTCCAATTAAACTTACACCGCCAACATCTGCATTCTGGTCTACATCTTTATCTTCAATCCTTTTGAAATTTACAGGGTTTACGGGAGTTGTTACTGTTGTAATATTGTAATCAGCAATTCCTTTTGCTTTTGCCAATTTCTCAATGTCTTTTATATCTAAGCTTTCAAATTCATTTGTTGTCCAGCCTGTCCAAGTCTCCACACCATTGATAATCTCTTTTTCCTGATGGTAGCCACCAAAACTACCTTCCTTATCATTACCAATCTTTTCTGAGTATTCACGAACTCGCTTTGTTCGGTACTCTGCATTTCTTTCTAAAAGAAAGCCTGCACCTATGGCTTGTCTGGTTTTGTCCTGCACCTCAATACTGGCATTTTTGCTCGCCACACCTGCAAGAAGCAAGGTACTGATTGCAAAAACAATCAACAATAAGAGAATACTTTTTACGGGCTTTCTGAACACAGAACGCCTTGCCAATCCAAAAAAATTCATGTACTATCCCTCCATTTTTGCTAATATATCTTTTGGGTTTGCTCGTAATATCGGAAGAATGGAACAGCACAATGCCACCAAAATAACTGCACCGCCTAAAAGGAACAACATTCCAATATCTTGTATCTGCAAAACCACTTTCAGATTTTCTGTTACTGTTTCTGAACCGGTAATGACGTTTTGCAAAACGCCCGAGAACAATTTACCAATGGCTGTTGCTCCTAAAACCGAAAGTGTAAATACACTGCCTGCTTCTAATAAAGTTTGCAGGAAAATTTCACTTTTTGTCTTGCCGAGGCTCATAAAGATTGCCACCTCTTTTTGCCTTGTCCGCATCCACATACATAACAGCAGGGAAACAACAACAGTACCAGTTACCAATGTAAGTACCAGCATAAGATTTGCCACCTTACTGATTTGCTCTAATGGAGCAGACATCTGTTGATAAAGGGTATCAGACGTGCTAAGTGCTACATCATTTCCGAATATTTTTTGCAGGCTGGTTTCCAGCACATCTAATTTTTCTGGTCTTTTTGAGTAAATGCAGATTTTTTCAAATTCAGCTTCTTTGAACAATTCTTTATAAGTACTGTTGTCAATAAAGATTTGATTTTCTATTCGATTGACTGCGGTAGTTTCTGACGGCTGGTCTTTTTCCGCATTTCCTGCGGACATGAAAATTCCAATAATCTGAACAGATACTTTTGTTCCGTTTTCTGTACTTAATTCAATCGTATCTCCAACTTTTAGCTCATTTTGATTTGCAAGGTTCGCATTGATAACAGCACCCTTTTTCTCACGCTTGATATAATCGCCAGAAGCTAAGCGGTACTGCATTTCTGAAAAAGGGCTGTCCTTTTCCAAATCATCATAGGAAAGCAGTGCTATTTTCAAATTTTCCTCATTCGTAGAAGTATTGAGCGTAACGGGAGCAAAATTATTCGGAAATACCTCTTGTCTACCAATGCGGTTGATAGACGAAACATCTTCTAGCGTTTCAATCTTGTTTACTTCATTCTCTGTTATCTTGCTGTCCTTACTTGTAATTTCAGCCACAATCTTAGAGTTTGTCTTTTCCTGCATGGCTTGTTTGGACTCATTTGTAGTCCTTAAAATCATGCTTGTACCTAAAATCATACTGTTTACAAGTATCAAAACAATCAACAGAAGAATGGTTTTCCCTTTTTTTCGCTGTAAATAGCGAAAACCAAGTTGATAAAACTTCATACTTCACACCTCTATTCCCAATGGGCTATGACAACCTTTGTTGCATTGAAATGATTTGTGTCTGCAAACTCTCCATAGAGATATACTTCAGATTGCTTTTTCACATCGGATATAGAACCCGTTGTTACATTTGTAACACCAGACTGTGCATTTACTGTGGCAATGACAAATTCACAATCTGGGTTATAGGTTACAGAAACAGCATTCTCTTTTTTTTCCATTCCCGGTGCTTCTATTTTTATCCCAGCTCCCCCCTCAATATCTTTTGCTTGATTTACCAAGCAACCATTGTCTGTAAATTCCAAAACACTTCCTATCAAATTAGCAGAATCTAATATGTCGTTTCCTTTATTTTCTGAAGAACCATTTGCATTTTCTTCATTCGTATTAGAATTGACAATAGGATTAGACGTATCTGGTTTCTCATCTGGACTTGCACCACACCCCGTCAATGCACAGATACATAATCCAACTGCTATGAATTTACTGATGTTTGTTTTTTTCATTTTTGTATTCCACCTTTCTTGTTCGATATGCCCCTATTGTAAAAGCAAACCATTCTAAAAATCCTGTAAAAAAGTAAGAAAATCATCATCATTTTTTAGAGGATTTTTACAGACTTTTCTGTTATACTGTCTATAATTTATATAGAAAAGGATTGATACATTATGAAAATACTTCTTCTGGAAGATGATTTAGAATTATGTAAAAATATAAAAATTTCGCTGGAAAAAGAAAACTATATGGTTGATTGTTGCAATGACGGGGAAACCGCTATGCTGTATGCTTTAAATACAGACTATGCTTATGACATTGCCATTGTAGACCGTATGCTACCGATTATTGACGGTTTGACAATCATAAAATCTATGCGTAGAAAAGGAATATCTATTCCTATCCTTATCATTACTGCCATGAGTACCCTTGACAATCGGGTTGAGGGTTTAGACGGCGGTGCTGATGATTACTTAGTAAAGCCGTTTCATATCAAAGAATTGCTTGCAAGAGTTCGAGCATTGACAAGGCGACCTGCCAATATCCAGTTATCGTCTAAATTACAATATGGAGATTTAACTTTCGATAAAGACAGTAGAACCTTATCCACACCAAATAATTCTCTTTTATTAACTTCAAAAGAAACCGAGTTGACTTTTGTATTTATGCAGAACCCAGAAACACTATTTTCCCGTGAACAGCTTATCCTTAAAATCTGGGGCAGTTCTTCCGAAGTAGAAACTGGCAATGTAGACAGTTACATTTCTTTTCTGCGAAAACGCCTAAAAGAATTAAAAAGTTCATGTAAAATAACAACGGTCTACGGTGCAGGGTACAAACTGGAGAAAGAAACATGTTAAATAATTTATACCGAAAACTTCATATTCTGTTTGCAAGTTCTGTTATGCTGATTATTACCCTTGTGATTTCCTTTGTCGTTGCGAACACAGTTCATACAGAGAAAATCAACGAAAGCACCTTGTTTCAAAGATTGACAACCTTGCTGATTTATCAAGCGGAAAGTGATTCTTCGGATATGGATAAAGCACTCAAAGCCTACGAAGAAAGTTATCATATTTTTTCCTTGATTAGCGATACAAAAGGGAATACCGTTTATCAAAGTGATTTTCCATTTCCAACTTCTGCGGACAAGTTGTTGCATGATGTAGAAAAACAGATTTCTACACAGCCATTATCACAAACAGAAAGCACCACAACTTCACAAGGCGGTTTTCTGGAAATAAAAGGAAAACATCACGATACTTATTTTGTTATTCCTGCTACAATTATGACAGCAAATGATACCGTATATCATGGGACTTTTCTTTATCAGACAGCTGGCTTGACGGATATTTTACAAAAGACATTACCGATATATCTTCTTATCTGGCTTTTGGCTTGTATCGTTGTTATCATACTAACCCGTTATCTGCTGAAAAAGTCTTTTGCCCCAACAGAACGAATATTGCAAAGCCAAAAAGATTTTGTTGCAACAGCGTCCCATGAATTAAAATCTCCACTTGCTGTTATGATTTCCAACACGGATATGCTTCTTGATAATGTTCCCTTAAACGAACAGGCAAGGCAAGCCGTACAGACCATAGATTTTGAATGTATGCGGTTATCCCGTTTAGTCAAAGATATGTTACTTTTAGCTTCTTCTGACGCAAAAACATGGACATTGCATAAAAGCACAATCAATGTAGATACCTTGCTCATTACGTTATATGAAACCTACGAACCAGTCTGCATGAAGCAGAATTTAGAACTAAAACTACATTTATCCGAAGAAAGTTATCCTGCCATGCTTACTGACAAAGACAGACTGTTTCAAATCTTGTGTGTCTTTATGGATAATGCCATTCAACATTCCAAGAATAATTCTTTGATAGAGATAGAAGTAATCGCCACCGAAAAGAATATTGCTTTTTCTGTGGCAGACCACGGACAAGGCATTTCTGATGAAGATAAGCAGTATATTTTTGACCGCTTTTATAGTGGCGACAAGTCCCATACGAACAAATCAAATTTTGGACTGGGACTAAGTATCGCCAAAGAATTAACCCAAATGCTGAACGGCACAATAACTATCAATGATACTGCTGGTGGCGGTGCTACTTTTACTGTTAAATTTCCTCTGAAATAGATTAAGGCTTGCAGATCATACAATATGTATGGAGCAAGCCTTTTTTCAAATCTTTGTCTTTTTGGTAATCTTGTAAATATATTCTTCTGGGGTAGGGCGTTTATTACCAAAATATTTTTTGAAATTTGCCTGCACCTCTGGGTCTGGGCTGTTCATGGCTTCATCAATCGTTGCTTCAATATCAGCCCGTATATCAGCCAATGAAACACCGCCAGCCTTTGCACCTGCTTTCAAAGCTTTTTTAATATCTCGTTTTTTTAGACCTATCATATTTCAAATAACCTTTAATCTATATATTTTTCATAAACATTTTTTACATAAAAGTGGCTATTAAGCCAAAAGCTAAAATACCAAACATAAGAAAACCGAAAAAAGCACTAACACATAAAGCGACGATTGAAAATACATCTCGTCGTTTGGGATTTTTTACTAACGAAACCGAAAGAACAAAACCAGATAATATCGAGATTACATTTAATACAATCAATCCCGTTTGAAGTCCTCCTGTAATTTCTTCTGTAAAAAGAGAAATCAATAACGTGATAAATGGTAACAGCGAAATGATAAATGTAATAACACTTAATTTATTTTTTTTCATTTTATATTACCTCATTTCTTTTCGTCCAAAGCATTTAATAGAAACATATAGTGCAAGGGCTGATATGATTACAGCACACGGTATAAAAGGAAATAGCGATATTGTACTTCCTGTTCCCGTCGTTGTTACAGTATGTAATGCGTCTGATACGACATAACCACTATAACAATAAGGGTACACTAACCATAAAGGCGTATTAGCAATTAAAACCCCCGGAATTATTAAGAGTAAATTTAATCCCATAGACAATAGTGGTTTTTCAAATAGTACAGTAATCGCCCACATACAAGCAATAGCTGGAATCATTGTTGCAAACAATTTTAATGTCCATGTGAGTAAGTAGAAAACAGGAATATTTTCTGCCACATTCATTATTTTAGTAGCAATAATGCCTGCAATGATGAATGAACTGAAAAAGATTAATAATTCAATCATTAAAAAACTTAATAATACAAAGAACTTTGCCAATGCAAGTTTTCCTTTACTGATGGGCAAAGCAAGCATTTTTAATATACCATTATTCTTTGTTTCTCTGTTGGAAATCATAACGCAAACAATTACCATTGAAAATGGAAGTAAATAATATCCAAAAAGTAATGCACTTTGAATGAACATTGCCGACCAAGCGTCTGTATATTCTGGCGTCATATACATACTAATACTAGATACGCCAGAAATCACAACTAAGATAGGCGGAATTAAAAGCAAAGGTAAAATCATAGACCTTTTTACTTTCATAAATTCTATTTTTAACAATTCAATAATTGACATACGATTGCCCCCCTTTTATTCATAATGCTTTATTTTGCAAAGATACCAGCCAATCATAAAGAATATGATTGTTTCAAAAACTCCCAATATTAAAATACCTGTATCAATACTTGCTGTTGAAGCTACCGCAGGTTTCATCATCAGTACAAATGGATTGACAAGAAATAGTGATATATCTGAAAGGGACATTGCCATACCGCTAAAAAAACCTGCTACTCCAATACCTAATGTAAACCATATATTTTCACATCGTGATGACACCAAAAGCATAAATGCCAATACAGGTAAAGATGATACAAAGCAATATCCTGTATATTTGACAAGTGTTAGTAACTCAAAAGTTCCGTTGGGTAAAAAGATATTTCCAATAATACACAATGCTCCATTTTGCAAGACGATACAAAAAGTAAGCAAAACAAATAATATATAAAATTTATTTTTGAAAATAGATGATGTCTTAAAAGGAAGCATATACATCTTTTTAATTGCATTTCCTTGAAACTCCATATTATATGTTAAAGTTGTTGCCACGATAATGCCGAACATATTAAGAACCATAACCATTCCATAAAGTTGTGTCAGCAAAACGTCCATAGGCGGAAGCGGTAAACTCAACAAAACCTCTTTACGAACTATAAAATTTACAAAAGCGTATAATGCACCAAGAAGTCCAACAAGCGGTAAAACCACTAATATTCCAGTACGTTTACATTTTTTTAATTCTACGGTTAAATTCTTCATAATTTTAACCTCTGCTTTCTATTGGCATTGTCCTCATCAATCATAGATAAAAACATTTCTTCTAAGTTATCATTTTCAAAGCCAGCTTGATGTGCCGTCAATTTCAAATCATCAAGACTTCCTTCAAATAATAATCTTCCATGATTTAAAATACCAATATCGTCTGCTAATAATTCAATTTCTGACAGCATATGTGACGAAATTAGAACCGTACAGTCATATCTTTTTGGAAGTGTTTTAATGAGATTGCGAATTTCGTGAATACCTGCTGGATCTAAACCATTGGTTGGTTCATCTAAAATTAAAACTGGTGGTTCGCCAAGTAGAGCAGAAGCAAGACCTAAACGCTGTTTCATTCCTAAAGAATATTTTTTTGCCAAGCGATTACCAAATTCAGATAATCCTACTAATTCTAATGCTTTATCAACACTTGACACTGGAAGTTCTAAAATTCTACGAATAATATCAAGGTTTTCTCTACCTGTTAAATTTGGATAGAATGACGGAGACTCGATAAATGAACCAACTTCTTTCAAAATACGAACACGGTCATTCGGGAAAGTCATGTTATCAATTTGAAATTCTCCATCAGTAGGTGCAGTCAAACCCAAAAGCATTTTCATAGTCGTAGATTTCCCAGCACCATTTGGTCCGAGAAAACCGTAAATACTACCTTTCTTAATGTGTAAAGATACGTGGTCTACTGCAATAAACTCTTTGTATGTTTTTGTCAAATTTTTAGTTTCAATCATGTTTTTCATAATTTTTAACTCCTTTCTCGTTACTTATAATATAAAACACCGACATTACAGCAACATTCTCTCTACCTTACATTTACCTTACAAATGCGAAAATGACTGTTCAACTTTTTTCAGAATGTTATAATAGGATAAAGAAAAAGATAAAGAGAGTGTGACAAACAAATGAAAGATACATACTTAAAATCAAAAAAAGTATTAATAGTTGATGATGAAGAAAGTTTAAGAAGTATGCTCATTACCATATTAGAAGATGAAAACTTTTTTAATATTATTACCGCTGATTGTGTAAAATCAGCTTTGGAAATCTGCCAACAGGAAAAACCAGATATAGCTATATTAGATGTTATGCTTCCAGACGGAAACGGTTTTGAACTTATGGACGCACTAAGAAGTTTCACTAATATTCCAGTAATATTTTTGACTGCAAAAGATGATATACAAGATAAATATTCTGGTTTTGGGTTAGGAGCTGACGATTATATAACAAAACCCTTTATGCCAAAAGAACTTGTCTTTCGCCTAAATGCCGTATTACGCAGATGTTATAAGGAAGATAGCCCTCTTATAGAATTACATGATTGTAAAATTGATTTGGCTAATGCACAAGTTATAAAGAACGATGAAGTTTTACCTCTTACCGCAAAAGAACATGATATTTTAGAAACACTTGTACGAAATGCTAATCATATTGTAACAATAGACGCTCTTTGTGAAGCTGTATGGGGCGATAACCCATTTGGATATGGAAATTCTCTCCTTGCTCATATTCGACGTATAAGAGAAAAAATTGAACTTAACCCCTCAAAACCAAAATCATTAATAACTGTTAAAGGATTGGGATATAAAATAAACGTGGAAAGCAGGTTACAATAATGCGTAATTTTGGAAAATTTATCAGTAAACATTTCTTTATATACTTATCAGTAGTAATTCTTATAGTGCTTTTAGATTTATTAATTTTCTTCCTAACTTTTAATGGTACTGTCAACAGTATAAGCAAAGATAATCCTATTCAAATACTAGAAAAAGTATCTAATAACCTTACTATTCAAAATGGAGAATATATATTAAATAATAAATGTCAAAAAGATTTAGTTACAAACAATATCTGGGGAATAGTAATAGATGATAATGGTAATGTAGTATGGAAACACAATCTACCAAAAGAAATACCATTAAACTATTCATTACAAGATGTTGCTACCTTTTCTAAGGGGTATATCGAAAATTATCCCGTATTTACATGGAAACAAGGAAATGATTTATTAGTATTAGGTTATCCAAAGAACAGCTATTCAAAATTTATGACTAACTATCTTCCCTTATCAGCAATACAGAAAACACCCTTTCTTTTTTTGATTATGTTAGTATCAAATATTGCCATTCTATTTATTGTGTACTACTTATCAAAACGAAATGTGATGTTAAAAATTTCCCCTATACTCAATGGAATAGATAAACTATCACACGGCGAAACGGTTACACTTAATATAAATGGAGAATTGGAAGAAATTGGAAATCGTATCAACGAAACGTCATTGCAATTAAAAAAACAAAATCAAGCAAGAGCAAACTGGATAAGTGGCGTTTCACACGATATACGAACACCCCTTTCCATGATTATGGGATATGCAGATAGAATATCTTCTTCATTAAATGTTGAGGAAAACGCTAGAAAACAAGCTAATATTATCAAAATTCAAAGTGTAAAAATCAAAAATTTGGTTCAAGATTTAAACCTTGTAAGCCAATTAAATTATAATGTGCAACCACATCAAGAAAAACCAGTTCATTTCTGTAAATTGATACGAGAAATTGTTGCTGAATATCTAAACAGCAATATAAATAATAAGTTTGAATTTGAATTGAACTTAAACCATAATACAGAACAAATCACTATTATAGGCGACGAAAGATTGCTATGTCGAGCAATACAAAATATTATTTCTAACAGTATCAATCATAATGAAAACGGCTGTATAATTTCAGTTAGATTAGAAATAAATGGAAATAATTTAGAATTAGTAATCAGCGATAATGGAAAAGGAATTTCCGAAAAAGAACTACAAAAAATACAATCGACACCTCATTATTTACAAAGTACAGATAATAGGTTAGATTTGCGACATGGTCTAGGACTTCTTCTTGTGAAAGAAATCATTTCTATTCATAAAGGAACAGTTTCCATTTCAAGTGCATTAAATAAAGGCTTTTCTACAACTATTTCCTTACCTATAAATAATCAATGACAAAACCGTAGCTTGTATATCACATCAGAGTGTTATATTACAGGCTACGGTCTTTTTATATCATTTATCCTACAATCTTCCAGTTACTATCCTTTTGTAACACAAGCTCATACTGTGATACCTGCGTCGCCTTTGTCTGATTATCAAGGAATTTTACCGCTACCTTGACTTTCACATTATCCCCGTTCTTTGTAAAGATAGGGTTTACCAATTCAGAATAAAGGTAGTCCCTGCCGATAGGTTCAATCACATTTCCAGCTACATAGTAGGCAAGCTCTTTTTCTGTGGCTGTTGGGTAGAGCTTAAAGAATGTTTCCAGAAATGCGGTAGCGTCATTGACGGTATCAGCGTCTACGCTTGCGTCTGCTTCTGGTGTCTTTAGCTCATAGTCTGATTTTTCGATTGCTGGTGCAAGGGTAGGGTTCTGAACGATTACCATATCCCCGTCAGCGTCTACATGGACTTTTACGGTATAGGTTGCCTTGACATTTCTTGTCTGTTCTCCCTCTTTTATCTGCTGATCTACTTCGTAGGTAGCAGAAAAAGTGTCCGTTCCCGATTGCTCGATATGCCACACAATCACATCTGTAACTGTGGAGCTGGTCGGTATATCGGTTCTAATGGTGTCTACATTTAAGTCCTGCAATTCCTTTGTCAGATAACCGTTGATTGCCTGCGTCCTTGCTTCAATCGCTTCTTTACTGTTACTCCATGTGTAGTAGGACTTCGCAAAGTTCTTCACGAAATTTTCTATCCCGTTGGTGTCCTGTAAGCGAAGCTCAATGATTTCTTTTTCGTGGGTCGTGTGCTGGTCGATAGCCGTAAAATTCTTATACACCCCAAAACTCACGCTTGCGATAAGCACCACCCACAACGCAATCACGGTTTTCTTATGTGTGCCTACCTTGACAGTACGCACCTTTTTTTCTTTTGGTTCTTTGATAGTTTCTGTCTGTTTCTTATTCTTCTTAAACATATTTTTCAAGTCCTTTCTATTGTTTTACTCGTCCTGCACCGATTAAGTGCTGTTGCCAGTAACTACTGCTTAGGTCTGCATATCCTATCGGGTCGCCTGCATGGTACATCTGGTTATTTCCCACATATATTCCCACATGGGTTACATACGAACCAGCATTATAGGTGGAATGGAAAAACACCAAGTCCCCAGCCTTTGCCTGCGAGAGTGGAAGATGTTGGGTAGCGTCATACTGTGCTTGTGCTGTTCTCGGTAAGGAGATACCAGCTTTTCCATAGCACCATTGCACAAGTCCGCTACAATCAAAGGAAGTGTTCGGGTTACTGCCACCATACACATACTTCCAGCCTTGATATTTCAACGCTTCATTCATAATCGCTTGTGCCGTCGCATTATCAAAATGTGCCACAGTCAGATATTGATTGACTAATTCCACATAGAACATATTTCCATAGCCATACCGCCAGCCCCCGTTCTTCGCAACAGCTATCGGGTTGGTGTAGGTTACTTTCTTTCCGCCCGATTTCTCACGGGCGAAGCTCTCTGCAAGATTGTAGGTATGTTTCTTTCCTTTTCCTGCCACATATCCCACATAACCACCGCCATAGTTATAGGACTGTATCGCTACATTCAAAGCGTCGATACCTTGATTTTTGCAGGAAGAAAGCAGTGACGCAAAATATTTACACCCCTGCTTGATTGAGCTTTCTGTATCTAAAGAGTTGGGCGGTAGTCCCAGACTTTCTGAACTCTGCATAACATCTTCTGCCGTACCGCCACTTTCTACTTGAATGATAGCCA
>OLWC01000538.1_pt1 | contig 16775 bp, 10 predicted proteins | sample 1673911 | NCBI WGS metagenome assembly OLWC01 (sample SAMEA103958134, study PRJEB25191) | human gut metagenome
TGTCGGGGATGTTTGAGTCCGTCAACAACCAGGTTGGCGAGATAGCAACCTCCGTGGGCAGAACTCCGGAGAGTTTCTCTCCGGAGATTTTTGCTATGGTTCGCAACATCTCCGAATCAGTAATTATTCCCATAGCAGGCTTGATTTTAACATTCATAGCCTGTTATGAGCTGATTCAGCTGATAATTGACCACAACAACCTTGCTAATTTTGAAACCTGGATTTTCTTCAAATGGGTTTTCAAGACCTTTGTTGCGGTCATGCTCATCACCAACACATTCAATATTACAATGGCGGTTTTCGATGTAGCACAGCACGTTGTAAATGCCAGTGGCGGCATTATAGCCGGTAACACAGCCATAGACGCTTCTGGACTGGAAGCGCTGGAAGAAACGCTTCAGGGAATGGACTTAGGTCCTCTGATTGGCTTGTTGCTGCAATCTTTCGTTGTGCAGATTACAATGTCTGCCCTTGCCATTATCATTTTTGTCATTGTTTATGGCAGAATGATTGAAATCTATTTAATGGTGAGCCTTGCACCCATTCCATTCTCAACTTTTGCAAATCGTGAACAAAATCAGATCGGGCAGAACTATCTGCGCTCTTTATTTGCTCTCGGTTTTCAGGGCTTTTTAATCATCATCTGTGTTGGTATTTATGCGGTACTGGTACAGTCCCTTGCATTTACAGATGATATTATTGCGGATATCTGGGGAATCATGGGCTACACCGTATTGCTCTGCTTTACCCTGTTTAAGACAGGAACACTTGCAAAGAGCGTATTCAATGCACACTAACAGAGAGGAGGTGTTTGTTTGGCAGCATATATCCCTGTCCCTCGTGACCTGACGAGGGTAAAATCTAAGGTGTTCTTTAACCTGACAAAACGACAGCTTATTTGCTTTGGGGCAGCGGCGCTCATCGGAGTGCCGTTTTTCTTTTTTCTCAAATCTTTTGGCAATGTCAGTTTGGCAGCATTGGGCATGATTATCGTCATGCTTCCACTATTCTTTCTCGCAATGTACGAAAAGGATGGACAGCCGCTTGAAGTTATTGCACACCATTTCATTCAGGCGAAGTTTGTACGCCCCAAAATCAGACCGTATCAGACCGATAATTACTATGATGTACTGTTTCGTCAGTACCAGCTTGAAAAGGAGGTAGAACGCATTGTTTTTCCAGAAGAAAAAACAGACAAGAGAAATAAAAATGCCTGCCCATCTCAATCGAAAGCAGCAGAGAGAAATTAAAGCTGTTGTCGAACGTGCAAAAAAAGATAACGGGATTCCGCAGACTGCTCAACAGTCTATCCCGTTTCAAAGGATGTTCCCCGATGGAATTTGTCGTGTGACGGATAACTATTACACCAAAACTATCCAGTATCAGGACATCAATTATCAGCTTGCCCAGCAGGAAGATAAAACTGCTATTTTCGATGAATGGTGCAGCTTTCTGAATTTCTTTGATAGTTCTATTCATTTTGAACTATCTTTTATGAATATGGGAACCGATGCAGAGAGCTTTGAAAAGAGTGTCCGTATCCCATTTCAGAAAGATGAGTTCAATCCCGTTCGTGCGGAGTACAGTCAGATGTTGAAAAAACAGCTTTCTCAAGGAAACAACGGTTTGACTAAAACAAAATATCTGACTTTCGGTATCGAGGCAGAATCCATGCGTCAGGCAAAACCGAGACTGGCTCATATCGAAAACGACCTTCTCAACAATTTCCGCCGTTTGGGTGTTGTGGCAACTCCGATGGACGGCAAAGAGCGTCTGCGTCTGATGCACGCTATGTTCCACATGGGGGACGATGATAAGTTCTTTTTTGACTGGAAGTGGCTGGTAGAGTCCGGGCTTTCCGTAAAGGATTTCATTGCCCCTACCGCCTTTGCATTCAAAAACAACCGAACTTTTCAGATGGGCAGTTTGTACGGTTCTATGTCTTTTCTATCCATTTCGGCATCTGATCTCAGTGACCGGATGCTGGCAGATTTTCTGGATATGGAATCCAGTCAGATTGTTACTATACACATTCAGTCGGTAGATCAGACCGCTGCTATCAAAACCATTAAGCGCACCATCACCGAACTTGATCGTAGTAAAATTGAAGAGCAGAAGAAGGCGGTTCGTTCCGGATATGACATGGACATTATCCCAAGCGATCTCGCCACCTATGGCAGGGATGCCAAAGCTCTGCTGAAAGAGCTGCAAAGCCAGAATGAGCGTATGTTCATGGTCACGTTTCTTGTTATGAATACCGGACGCACAGAGCAGGAGCTGGAGAACAATGTGTTTCAAGCACAGAGCATTGCTCAGAAGCACAACTGTAATCTGCGTCGATTGGACTTCCAGCAGGAACAGGGGCTGATGAGCAGCCTGCCCCTGGCGCAGAACCTGATTGAAATTCGCCGTGGATTGACTACAAGTTCTACGGCTATTTTTGTACCGTTCACTACACAGGAACTGTTCCAGAACGGCGGAGAAACGCTTTATTATGGTCTGAACGCACTGTCCAACAACCTGATTATGGTGGACAGGAAGAAACTCAAAAACCCGAACGGACTGATTCTTGGTACTCCCGGTTCTGGTAAGTCCTTCAGTGCAAAACGTGAAATCACCAATGCTTTCCTGGTAACTGACGATGATGTTATCATCTGTGATCCCGAAGCAGAATATACTGCCCTGGTTCACAAGTTCCACGGACAGGTCGTGAAAATCAGTTCTTCCAGCACCAACTATATTAATCCGATGGATATTAATATCAACTATTCAGAGGACGACAATCCGGTGGCATTGAAAGCAGATTTTATCCTGTCCCTTTGTGAGTTGATTGTAGGTAGCAAGGACGGATTGCAGCCGGTCGAAAAGACGGTCATTGACCGTTGTGTGCATCAGATTTATCAGCGATATTTTGATGATCCCAAACCGGAGAATATGCCTATTCTGGAGGACTTGTATAATGCCCTTTTGAAGCAGGAAGAAAAGGAAGCGCATCATGTTGCAACTGCCCTTGAAATCTATGTTAAAGGTTCTCTGAAGGTGTTTAATCACCGAACCAATGTAGATATTCAGAATCGTCTGGTGTGTTACGACATTAAGGAACTGGGCAATCAGCTGAAAAAAATCGGGATGCTGGTTGTACAGGATCAGGTCTGGGGACGTGTCACCCAAAACCGTAATGCAGGAAAATCTACTCGATACTATATCGACGAGTTCCATTTGCTGCTCAAAGAGGAACAGACCGCAACTTATTCCATTGAAATTTGGAAGCGATTTCGTAAATGGGGCGGCATTCCGACCGGTATCACCCAGAATGTAAAAGACCTGCTTCGTAGTCCGGAGATTGCCAACATCCTAGAAAATTCGGACTTCATCTATATGCTCAATCAGGCAAGCGAGGACAGAACCATTCTGGCTCAGCGCCTGAATATCTCTCCCCATCAGCTCTCCTATGTCACAAACTCCGGTGAGGGCGAAGGACTTTTGTTTTATGGCAATGTGATTCTTCCGTTTGTTGACCGGTTCCCGAAGGACATTGAGCTGTACCGTATTATGACCACCAAATTGTCTGAGGTATCCAAAGAAAAGGAGGGGTAATAGATGGCGAAAAGACCTACCCGACTCCGTTTTACTGAGGATGATTTGTCCAGCGATGCGGTAAAAAAGGCTGCTGGAAAAGCGGAAAAAGCCGCAGCGAAGGCAGAAAAGGCAGTGGATAAAATCACTCCAAAGAAACACCGCAAGTTGCGGCAGGAAGCTGATGTTTCCGCTAGCAGAACTGCAAAACTTCGTTTTGGCAAGGCAAAGGCAGATGATATTCCCCCAAAGCCTTCCGGTATCAAACGAACGGTAACTCATGCACCGGTAGATACCCTGTCTGCGAATGTCCATAAATCTATCTCTCGATATGAAGATGATAATGTGGGCGTTCAGACAGCCCATCAGACAGAGCTTGGTGCGGAAACTGCTTACCATATTGCCGATCATGCGGTTTACAGTCATAAGCTGAAAGCCTATGACAAGGCAGAAAAGCTGGTGAGCAAATCAGATAAAGCAAATGTGAATGCACTGTTTGAAAAGTTTAAAAAGGACAATCCCAATGCTTCTTCCAATCCTCTTTCACGATGGCGGCAAAAGCATAACATCAAGAAAGAATATGCCGCAGCACGAGCCGGAAAAGGCGGAAAGGCTACGGCAAAGGGTGCAGGAAAGACTGCAAAAGGAGTAAAAAGTCTGACACAGAAGATTGCCGATTTTTGTGTATCACACAAGACCGCATTGCTCTGGGTTTTGGCAATAGGGCTGTTATTCATGGTCATATCTGGAATGTTCTCCGCCTGCTCTACCATGTTCCAGGGCGGTACTCAGGTAGTGTTGGGGACTTCTTTTACTGCGGAAGATGAGGATATTTTGGGGACAGATGAAGATTATACGGCTTTAGAAAATGATTTGCGAAGCCAGGTGGACAATATTGAGTCCACCCATCCGGGATATGACGAATACCGTTATGCTCTCGATGAAATCGGACACAACCCCTATGAGCTGGCAGCTTATCTGACGGTTGTTTTTGAGGACTATACACGTGAAGAAGTACAGGCAGAACTTGTTAGACTATTTGAAGAACAGTATGATCTTGAACTTGATGAGGAAGTTGAGATACGCTCTTATACTACTACCGATGAAGATGGCAACACATCAACTGTTTATTATGAATATCGTATTCTGAATGTTACCCTGACCAACTACGGACTTGGCAATGTAATTGCATCTTCTAGACTGACCGCAGAGCAATGGGAACGATATAAGGTGCTGTTGGAAACGCTAGGTAATCGTTCTTATTTGTTTGGTGAAGATGTTTCCTCTGCCCCTGGAGGTGGTGGTGAATACACTGACTACGATATTCCAGGTGAAGCACTGACGGACACTGCTTTTGCCAACATGGTTAGAGAAGCTGAAAAATATTTGGGGTATCCCTATGTTTGGGGTGGTTCTTCCCCTTCTACCAGTTTTGATTGTTCTGGATTCGTCAGCTGGGTCATCAATAACTGCGGCAATGGATGGAGTGTCGGCAGACAAACTGCGAACGGGCTTAAAAACCTCTGTGATATTATTCCGCCTTCTGAAGCAAAACCAGGAGATCTGATTTTCTTCCAGGGAACCTACAACACATCAGGAGCTTCTCATGTAGGTATTTATGTGGGCAACGGGATGATGATTCACTGTGGTGATCCGATTTCTTATGCTTCCATCGAAACAAATTATTGGCAGCAGCACTTTTACTGCTTTGGCAGAATCCCTTAAGCTGCCGGAAAGGAGAACTATGGGCGCAAAATTAGAAAGGCTTGGTGCTGAACTTGCAAAGGCACGAAAAAAGAAAGCGGAATGGGATTCCAGGGTAAAGGATTTGGAGCGCAGATACCGTGAGGAGGAAAACTCCGAGATTCACGAGATGGTACACGCCGCCAACCTGACCCCTGACCAGCTTTCCGAACTTCTTAAAATGTTTGCGGAAGATTCCGCACCAAAACCGGAAACGATTCAATCTGTAACAGAGGAGGAAACTACACATGAAAATTAAGTATTTGGGCGCTACCTGTATGGCGCTGCTTTTGAGCATCGGGATATTTTCCACAACGGCATTTGCCTATGCTTCTGAGGCTCCTGCTGAAACTACGCAGGAGCAGACAGAAGAAACCGTACCGGAAACCAGTGAGCCGATGAAGCCGCTTACACCGGATGGCAATATGACACTGGTGGATGATGAAGGAGAACACCCTTCTGAGGGAAAACAGTTTATCACCGTTGTAACAAAAACTGGGAATTATTTTTATCTCATTATTGATCGTGATGATGAGGGTAAAGAAACAGTTCACTTTTTGAATCAGGTCGATGAAGTTGATCTGATGAAGCTGATGGATGAGGAAGAACTGGAGCAGCTGAAACCTGTTGAGGAAACCAAGCCAACTCCTGAGCCGGAAACCAAGCCGGAGACTGATACTGAAGTTCAAGAACCAGAGCCGGAGCCGGAAAAGAAACCCAATGTTCTTCCTGCTATTTTGACAATTCTCCTGCTTGCTGGTGGCGGCGGATTCTATGCTTTCAAAAAACTCAAGGGTAAGAAAGAAGAAAAAGCCCAGGAAAAGCCCGATCCGGATGCTGATTATGTGGACGATGACGAGGATTATGGCTATGACGAGGAAGATGATGGCGACATCATTTCCGACAGTGAGGACAAAGAACTGGTGTAATTGAAGTCTGGCATTGAGCCTGGGGCAATCTTCGGATTGCCCTTTACATACACACTTTCAGAAAACAAATATTTTCACGTTTTTGAAAGCGGCATCTTGCATATACTATTTGAGGATTGTATAATGAGAGTAACAGTTTAATTTCAAAACTCAAAAAATTATCAACTTTTGAAAGCGGGTGGATATATGAAAACGATTGTGCGAAAAAAATACCTCGATAGAATCATCGAGTTAAATGGTACGCCGGACATCAAGATCATCACAGGTATTCGCCGTTCCGGTAAGTCCAAGCTGATGCAGGCATACATGGAACACCTGAAAACAAATTGCGAGAATATCAATATCATCTTCATTGACTTCATGGATTTGGAATTTGAAGAAATCAAGGAATATCACGCTCTCCACTCCTATGTGGAGCAGCATTATGCAGAAGGCAAAACCAATTACCTCTTTATTGACGAAGTTCAGATGTGTCCGAAGTTTGAGTTGGCTATTAACAGCCTTTATTCCAAAGGCAAATATGACATTTACATGACCGGTTCCAATGCCTTCCTGCTGAGTGCTGACCTGGCAACCCTTTTTACCGGACGATATATTGAAATCCATGTGTTCCCATTCAGTTTTCAGGAATACTGCAAATACTACGATAATGTCACCGACAAGGATAAGCTCTTTGATGAATACTCTTTCAAAGGTGGTTTGGCTGGCTCTTATGCCTATCCAAACGACAGAGATCGAATCACCTATATCAAGGAAGTATATGAAACCATTGTTACAAGAGATCTGGTGCAGAAATACGCTTTATCTGATACAACCGTTTTGCAAAGACTGAGCGAGTTCCTGATGGACAATATCAGCAATTTGACTTCTCCGAACAAGGTCAGTCAGCTTTTGAATGCGAATGATATAGCGACAAGTCACGTAACGGTGGGCAAATATATCAAATATCTGTGCAACGCTTTTGTTTTCTATGATATTAAGCGATATGATATTCGTGGCAAGAAGTATCTGGAAAGCTCCGAGAAATTCTATCTGTGTGATACGGGGATTCGTTATGCAATCCTGGGCAGCAGAAATATGGATTACGGCAGAGTTTATGAAAATATGGTCTGCATCGAACTTCTGCGCCGTGGTTACGATGTTTATGTTGGAAAGCTGTATCAGAAAGAAATTGATTTTGTAGCCCAGAAAGGCAGTGAGAAAATCTATATTCAGGTCAGCGACAATATCTCCGGGCAGGAAACCTTTGAAAGAGAATATTCTCCATTGTTGCAAATTCGAGATGCGTATCCGAAAATGATTATCGCACGAACCAGACATCCAAAGTACAGCTATGAAGGGATTGAGATTCACGATATTGCAGAGTGGCTGTTACAGGAATAAATAATTCCGTTATCTCCGTCATTTGAAAAAAGAATGACGGAGATATTTCATCAATGAGGGAGATAACCCCCTGTTACATAGCAGTCTTACATTTCGGTGTATGGCTGCTTTTTTATTTTCCAGAAAGGAGCAGATGCAAATGAAATTAGTATTGGCTGAAAAGCCATCAGTGGCACAAAGTATTGCAAAGGTATTGGGTGCGACAAAGCGTGAGGATGGATACCTGGAGGGAAACGGTTATGTAGTCAGTTGGTGTGTGGGGCATCTGGTAGAGCTGTCACAGCCTGAAGCCTATGACGAGAAATATAATAAATGGGCGTATGCAGACCTTCCTATTTTTCCGGATCAGTGGAAATATCAGGTGTCTGCTAGTACCAAAAAGCAGTTTGGAATTCTCAAAAAACTGATGGCAAGAAAAGATGTAGAGAGCCTTGTGTGTGCGACAGATGCCGGTCGAGAGGGAGAACTGATTTTCCGTCTGGTTTATCAGCAGGCTGGATGTCGAAAGCCCTTTGAAAGACTCTGGATTTCCTCTATGGAGGATTCCGCTATCAGAGAGGGATTTGAGCAGCTGAAACCGTCAACAGAATATGATGCTTTGTACGAAGCGGCATTATGCCGGGAGCGAGCCGACTGGTTGGTTGGAATTAACGCTACCCGGCTTTTTTCTACCCTTTATGGACAGACGTTGAATGTGGGTCGGGTTATGACGCCCACTCTGGCAATGGTCGTGATGCGTGAAGCTGCAATCTCAGCTTTTAGACCTGAGCCTTTTTATACAGTAGAACTGGCTTTTCAGGACTTCACTGCATCTGGCGAGCGGATGAAGCAAAAAGTTCTTGCGGATGATGTTGCCCGGAAGTGTGTTGGTTCGGTTCTGAATGTCACAAAGGCAGAAAACAAGGAAAAATCTGAAAAGCCGCCTGCCCTGTATGATTTAACTTCTTTGCAGAGGGATGCAAACCGGGTGTTGGGATTCACAGCACAGCAGACACTGGACTATACCCAGAGTCTATACGAGAAAAAACTGGTCACTTATCCCCGTACTGACAGCCGTTATCTGACAAGTGACATGAAGGATATGCTTCCGGAATTGATAAAGTCGCTTTTCAACATTTTCCCTGTGGAGGATGTGAAAAACGTTCCGGTTCATGCGGCGCAGGTTATCAATGACAAGAAAGTTTCTGACCACCACGCCATTATCCCCACCAAAGAAGCCATAAAATGCAGCCTGGATGATCTGCCAAAGGGTGAACAGGCAATTCTCAGGTTGATTGCCACCCGCCTGTTTTGTGCGGTCGGTGAGCCTTTCCGGTACAACGAAAGCGTGATTGAACTTTCGGATGGAAATTATATCTTTTCTGCAAAGGGCAAAACAACAGTACAGTCTGGATGGAAAATTTTCTCCGGAAAACCTGCTGATAAGGATAAAGAGGGTGAAAAGCAGCTCCCTTCTCTCACAGTTGGTGAGGGCTTGAGTGTTTATTCCACTGAGGTAAAAGAAGGAAAAACATCACCGCCCAAGCATTTTACAGAAGACACCCTTCTGCAAAGTATGGAAACTGCCGGTGCAGATGAAATGCCGGAAGATGCGGAGCGCAAGGGATTGGGGACACCGGCGACTCGTGCTGCTACGATTGAAAAGCTGGTACGAATCGGTTTTTTGGAACGTAAAGGTGATAAGAAAACCAAGCACCTGATTTCCACCCATAAAGGAACCGCTCTGGTAACCGTGATGCCGGAACAGATTCAATCTCCATCCATGACCGCTGACTGGGAAGAAAAGCTGCTCATGATTGAGCGTGGAGAATATGACAGCAATGCTTTTCTGAAAGAAATTCAGGATATGATTTCTGCACTGGTGCAGACCTATGAAAAGGTAAAAGGGTCTGATGTGCTTATGGCAAAGGAAGTGCAGACAGTGGGTGTTTGCCCTGTCTGTGGCAGTTCCGTCACAGAACGGCAGAAAGGATTTTTCTGTTCCAAAAGAGAATGCCATTTCGCTCTATGGAAAAACAGCCGTTACTTCGAGAGCATCGGAAAAAGCCTGACATCAGCGGTGGCACAAAAGCTCTTGTCCAATGGAGAGGTTAAGCTCAAAGGATGTAAATCTGCTAAGACCGGCAGAATGTACGATGCAACCGTTGTAATGACAGTAACGGAGGAAGGGAAACCGCAGTTTAATATGAATTTTGAGAACGGAGGAAAAAGTAAATGATGAATGAGTTTAATCCGGATGGCAAGGACATTCGGTTCATTGACAGCCATTATAGAGATTTGTTTCGCATCCCGGATGGCGGAACGATTCAGGTACACTACTCCGATGATTCAGTAGTCATTAAGCCCTGCAAGTTTATTGATGAGTACCATACACAGATTGGAAACAATGTGTTCCACATCTGCCAGTTTGCAGAACTCCTGGAGCGTAACGGAAGCTATTGTCAGGCGGAACCGGAAATCATGGGTGATGAAGCTGCATGGCAGGTTGGGCGAGATCAGTATCTTGCAATCCAGACCTGTGAAGATGGTTATGACTATACGCTCTTTGATAAAGAATTTCATGAGATTGATGGCGGTCAGTTGGACAATCCAGAGCTGTCTATGCTGGAAGCACGAGCTGAAATTCTGGCTGGATTTGGACTTCAGATGAGAGAACTGCGAGTACAAGTATATGAAGAAGTCATGGAAAAAGCAGAGGCTGTTGAAGCTGTAAATGCTTCTTTGCTTGACCTGGCAAAACAAATTGACCAGTTCTCTGATGAGTACGATCACTATGAATATGCTGACAGAGTTGATGATAAAAAGAGCAACATTGTTGAGATTTATCATGATCTCACAAATGGAAACGCTGCTCCGTACCGAGATTTTTTAGAACAGGTTATTGAAGATTCGGATGAAATTTCTGTGGTACAGGCAGCAACACAGTTAAAGAATGAGTTGGATAAGGCGGTTTCTCGACCTAAAGAATCCGTAATTGATCAGTTAAAACAGATTTCGGGACAGACAGTACCATCTAAAATGTCGCACAGTTTTAAGGAACCCGAAAGATAAGGAGGATAATCTATGTCACAGGAAAAGATTGAACGTTGGAATGAAGTCGATGGCAATCTCGATAATGGTGAAAAGCTGCAAGCATTTTTGGACAGTACCACGGATGCGTATGCGATTTTGCAGCTGCGCCGTACAGATGAAACCGTTTATGAACGCTTTGAATCCTATGAAGCCCTGAAACGTCAAGGAAAAGAGCCGAACATTGACCATTATGATGTGGTTTATGTGGCTCCGCTCTCCTCTTATACTGACCAGACTGCCATGCTGGAAGGGCTGTACACAAAGTTTAATGTGGAGCGTCCAGAGGATTTCCGGGGGCACAGCCTGTCCGTCAGCGACATCGTGGCACTGAAAACCGATGCTGTGGTATCTTTTCACTATGTGGATTCTATCGGCTTTCAGGAGCTTCAGGGCTTTATGAAGCCGGAGAACTACCTGAAAAATGCAGAGATGGCGATGGAGGACGATTATGGGATGCTGGATGGCGTTATCAATAATGGCAAAGCACCTGCAACGGAAGAACGTTCTTCTGTATTGGCACAGCTGAAAGAACAGCCTGTTCTGGATAGTCCCCATAAACCGCCCAAAGCCCGAACAGAGAGGGAGATGGAATGATGGATTTAACCATTGATGAAAAAATGCTGATTCTGTACAGCCCAGGAACCAGAATGGGGCTGTATGGAGCATTACAGCAGATGAAAGAGCAGCTTGAGGAGGATGAAACAGAATTGTTGGATTTGACCAACTCTGTTTTGCAGAAGTTATCAGATATGGATGATGAAGTCTTTGAAAAGCTGAGTCTTTCTCTGGATTTATAAAGATTGGAGGGAAATAATGAATCCGAAAGAGAGGTATTATTCCGGTGTGGCAAGAGAAACGATCCATAGAATTACTGCCAACCGAGAAAACTGGACTTCTTTTCTGGCAACGATGGCTCGAAATTATGATTTCACCTATCCAGAACAGGTGATGATTTATGCGCAGCGTCCCAATGCTACACTGTGCAAACCTTATGAGGAATGGAACACAGACCAGTATCGGCGCTATGTGAAAAGGGGTTCCACTGGTATTGCCCTTTTTGTGATGAACCAGGATAAACCGTATCTGCGTTATGTCTTTGATGTGGCGGACACAGGTGTGCGTCGTTCTTCTCCGTCAATTACGCCGTGGAGAGTGACCGATGAAAACCGCCGTTTTATAATGGATGAGATGGAACGTGTCTTTCAGGTTCCGTCAGAGGGAATTCTGGAATATCAGCTGGAAAATATCGCAATCAACCTTGCCAGAGAGTATTGGGACGATTTCAAAAAGCCGATCCTCGACATCGTTGCAGATAGCTTCCTTGAGGAGTATGATGAATATAACATCGAGGTAGCATTTAAGACCGCAGTGGCAAATAGTGTCTCCTATGCGATGTACAGCCGTATTACCGAGAATCCGGATAACTATTTTGAGCATGAAGATTTTCAAAATGTATTCGACTTTAATACCCGTCAGACGGTAAATGCTCTGGGTACGGCGGTCAATGCAGTCAGCTCTCGAATGTTTGGAGAAATCGAAAAAGCCATAGAAGCCTTTGAACAGACAAAAACCGTGGAAAGGAGCCATGATTATGAACGAAATGACTTACACACAGGTCGGGGATTACCGGATTCCGGACATCGAACTGAAGAACACCGAAACGAAACCGTTGGGCAAGTACGGCAGAATGCGGAGGGCGTTTCTGCAAGAGAACAATCCGATGTTGCTGAACGATCTGATTCTCAGCGAGCAGCTGTTCCCGCATCTCCAGGAGATCGACGAGACAGCGCACCGCAGAGTGGAGCAGCTGATGACAGAACTGCTGGAGAAGAATCCGGCACCGGACAAAGCAACACAGCAGATGGCATGGGTGAAGCACATGAACAGCCTGAAAGCACAGGCAGAGGAAATCGTGACAGCGGAGCTTATCAACAGCTGAGTTTGAACCTTTTCCTTTCAGAATCAGAACAAATCAGCTTTATTGACGAAGCAGAGAGCAAAACGCTCTCTGCTTTTTCTTTATCTGAAAATCAGATCGACCAGGTGCTTACTGTTGGCGGAAATGAAGCTAATCTCCGAATGATGGTGGCACTGGAATATATGAAAGGAAAATCCACAGAGGAGATTGCAAAGCGTCTGCCTGCACTCTATCGTGGCAGCAATGGCTTTAAATTGGATAGTCATGAGGTCAGCGCATGGTTTGATGAGCAGTGTATTCATCTTGCCAGAGGAAAGACTGCCCGTTTTGCACCGTCCAGACAGATCGTATCCTGGCAGGAAGCCGCCGAGCGTATCGGTAAGTTACTGGAGAATGGCGAGTATGCCACCAATGTAGAGTTGGTGGAGGCTCCGGGTTATGAGAGAACAAAGGTCGCAGAATCTCTTTGGTATTTGTATCATGATCTTTCTGATAATGCCAGAGAACAAGGCTTCTTCCCTTCTTTACAGGAAGTCCGCAGTGTGGGATTTCCGGCAGAAACAGCAGAGCTGGCTGAAAAGCTGAATGATAGTCAATTCAGAGCCGGACTGAAAGCTGAATATCAGAACTTTTTACAGGCACACAATGAGGATTCTTCTTTGCTGCGATTCCATTATCACAAATTGGAACGCTTGGCACAGCGACTGGATGAGCTTGATCTGCCACTCAGAGAATATCAGAGCAGTATGACCATGCCACCTCTTGTCCGTCAGTTTATTACGGATGATGAAATCAATGAATCCCTGTCCGGGGGCAGTGGTTTCTCTGGTGGAAAAGCCCGTATTTATGAGTATTGGCAGAAAGGACATTCTGCAAAAGAAAAAGCGGACTTTTTGAAAAATGAGTATGGGACAGGCGGTCGTTCTCATGCGCTTTCCGGTGCTTCTGGCAGTGGTGAAGATCACGATGCCAAAGGAATCCGATACACCAAAAGCGGCTGTGATAAGGTGCAGCTGTCCTGGACACAGGTTGCCAATCGCATTGATTCGTTGATTAAGCAGGAGCGTTATATTTCTCCTGAAGTTTTGAAAGATGTTCAACAAGAACGAGCATCGGATATAGAAAACGAGCCGAATCCTGTGGGACGCATTGAATATCTTGGAACAAATGGCAGACCGGGTGAAGTGATTGAATATACTGATCCGGAACAGTTTATCAAGAATATTGAAGATGAAACATTCTATGGTGTTCCATTCACTGTTGTTCTGTATCGGGACGAACAGGGAAACACCATCCCACAAGATTTTCTCAGCGAACTTGACCCACCGCCGAAAGGCTTCCGTGTGGAAGATGCTCCGGTAATCGACTTGGAGGAAGAAGCACCCTCTGTGGATGAAGCAGAAGAAAGCCCGTTTGTTGCACAGGTCATGCGTGATGTAGAAGCTATTGCTGCCGAAGAAGAATCCTATGAGCGATTCAGTGTGATTGAAACAGAAAACGGTTATGCTGTCTGGGATGATATTCGGGATGAAATCTATGTAGATGATGAGGGTGTCAGTGAGGAATTCACCAGTGAGTGGCAGGCAAACGATTATTTGCAGGAAGTCAAAAAAGCGGTTTCTGCCAAAGAATCTGCGGAGTGGCTGTACAATGAACGCTCTAAATTTGAAGCAACACAGGAACCGGTTTATCAGGTGGGTGACACTGTTTTTCTGGAGGGAGAAGCATACAATATCACTGCCATTGGAACTACTGATGTACAGTTGCTGCCTCCAGGAATGGTGTACCCAATTTATCGGGCGGAAAGCAAAGAGAATTTTGAACGCCTTTTAAGACAGGATGAACGCAATGCCCGATTTATTTCAGGTGAAGAACCGGAAAAAACTGTTGCCACAGCTGAGCCGGAACATTTTATCGACCATTACTATGTGGTAGAAGATTTGCAGGTTCGAGGGGCGCTTCAGCTCAAGGAGTACAGCACATTCGAGGACGCAATGAGAGCATACAAGTCCCTTCCATCTGAAAGAATGAAAGCTCTGGGAGTGCAAAACACACGGACTCCATTCCCCGGTAGCCTGGATCTGATTCAGTGTAAAGATGGCGAAGATAAACTTGTCCAGGACTACACAAAAGTTGCTGGTTGGGAAAACCCTGAGATTCTGGACTTGGTTCAAAAAATTGAAACTGCAATTCAAACAAAGGAAAGTCCCGATATTCCAGCAATCAATTTTCACATCACAAATGACCATCTTGGCGAGGGCGGAGCGAAAGCAAAATTCAGAGCCAATATGGATGCAATCCGTGTCCTAAAAGAATTGGAGTTTGATGAGCGAAATGCTACTCCGGAAGAACAGGAAATCCTTTCCCAATATGTCGGTTGGGGTGGGCTTGCAGCTGCTTTTGATGAAAACAAGGCAAGCTGGGCTGAGGAGTTCAGAGAACTTTATACAGCCCTGTCTCCGGAAGAATATGCCGCAGCACGAGCTAGTACCCTGAATGCCCACTATACCAGTCCTACCGTCATTCGTGCCATCTATGATGCGGTCGGACAGATGGGATTTGAAACAGGAAATATTCTGGAACCTGCAATGGGTATCGGTAACTTTTTCGGTATGCTCCCTGACGCCATGCGAAACAGCAATCTCTATGGAGTGGAGTTGGACTCCATCAGTGGGCGTATCGCTCAGAAACTCTATCCTAACGCTGAAATCAAGGTGGCGGGCTTTGAAACTACGGATCGCCGGGATTTTTATGATTTGGCAGTCGGCAACGTTCCGTTCGGCAACTATAAGGTTTCGGATAAGCCCTATGATAAGTTGGGGTTCTCTATTCATAACTATTTTTTCGCAAAAACGCTCGATCAGGTTCGTCCGGGCGGTGTGGTTGCATTTGTGACCAGCCGTTTTACGATGGACTCAAAAAATTCTGATGCCAGAAAATATATGGCACAGAGAGCGGAACTCCTGGGAGCCATTAGACTGCCCAATACGGCATTTAAGGCAAACGCCGGTACAGAGGTTGTATCTGACATCATTTTCCTGCAAAAGCGTGACCACCCCATCGACATCATGCCGGACTGGGTGCAGCTGAATACTACACCGGATGGTTACACCATGAACAGCTACTTTGTAGAGCATCCGGAAATGGTTTTGGGAGAACTTTCTATGGAAAGTACCCAATATGGTAAGGATGATCTCACAGTCCGTCCCCGTGAAGATATGGAACTGGCTGACCTTCTTCGTGAAGCTGTTACCCGTATCGGTGGCACTTATGCTCCTGCGGAGCTAACTGAAGAAGCAAACAGCCAGGAAAAAGAACAGATTACCATTCCTGCCCGCCCAGATGTGAAAAACTTCTCCTACACGGTTGTAGACGATGAGGTATATTTCCGGGAAAACTCTGTCATGCGTCTGGTAGAGCTGAACGACAAAGCCAAAGAACGTGTCAGCGGCATGGTGGAACTTCGCCGCATTGTAAATGAACTGATTGAATATCAGCTGGAGGACTATCCGGATGATATGATTCAGGCAAAACAGGTAGAGCTGAATGCTGCCTATGATGCGTTTACCGCAAAAAACGGGTTAATCAACAACAGAGCCAACAGTCAGGCTTTTGCTGATGATTCCAGCTATTATCTTCTGTGTTCACTGGAAAACTTGGATGAGGATGGTCATCTCAAGAGCAAAGCGGATATGTTCACTAAGCGTACCATTAAACCGGAACGTAAAGTGAACAGCGTGGATACACCGTCTGAAGCACTTGCGATTTCTATTGGTGAGCATGGCAAGGTGGATTTGCCTTATATGGCAGAACTGCTGGGGACTCCCGGCGAATATGATTCCATTAAAACCGAGCTGCAAGGTGTGATTTTTAAAGACCCAATGGCTCCGGATGACCCTGTTTCGGGCTGGCAGACAGCCGATGAGTATCTTTCCGGCGATGTGAGAAGTAAGCTGAGGATTGCACAGATGGCTGCACAGAAAGACAGTTCTTTTGAAATCAATGTGCAGGCACTGGAAAAGGCGCAGCCGAAGGATTTGGATGCTTCTGAAATTGATGTCCGTCTGGGCGCAACATGGATTGATTCTGCCTATATCCAGCAGTTCATGCAGGAAACTTTTGAAACTCCGTATTATCTCCGCCGCACGATTGAG
>OLWC01000553.1_pt1 | contig 16288 bp, 10 predicted proteins | sample 1673911 | NCBI WGS metagenome assembly OLWC01 (sample SAMEA103958134, study PRJEB25191) | human gut metagenome
CTTTCGGAAGGTCGATTCTGTAATTGCCGATGCTGTCGGTGACGGCCCCTCCTTGCTCATGGTTGGCGCTGAGTGCCACCACGGTTGCAAATTCAACCGGGTTGCCTTCGCTGTCGGCCACGTGTCCGAGCAAAGTGTCGGCTGTCGCGATGCTGCCGCCCGAAATGGCAAGCAGCGCAGCAAGAAACATCTTATTCATTGTATGTATTATAAATTGGTTATTTTCCAGAGTCAATGAATTGTTTGTATAGACGGTCGATGTCGTCGGCAGTGATGCCGAGCATCTGCATTTCGCGGAACATTTCCGGAAGTTCCTCTTCTTCAAATTCCCGCCGGCGCAGTCTGGAGATTGTGCCGCATGCGCCTTCGCTGACGAAATAACCTATGCCGCGGCGGTTGAAGATTATCTCTTGCTGCTGCAGCCAGTCGAAAGAGCGCACCACAGTGTTGGCGTTGACTTCAACGGTTGCCGCATATTCGCGCACCGACGGGATGCGGCCGCCTTCGGAATAGGCATGCTGCATAATTTCGTCCATGATGCGGTCTGCTATCTGCAGGTAGATTGGTCGGCTTTCCTTGAAGTTCATAACAGGTGCTTTTTGGTTTCAACAATCTGCTTGCCGACAAACAACCGGTAGGCAACTGCCCAATTGACCACTGCAAATGCGAGGCAGAGGCTGCCCGTGGTGACGAGAAACACGGGATAGGTCGAGTAGAACTCCTCCGTCGTGGCTGGATGCCAAGCCTGCACCAGCACAATCGAGAAGACGATGCCCAAAACGAGAACTATGCCGAGAGTCTTGACGAAAGCAAACTTGCGCCACACGGTGCCGCCAAGTACAAACAGAGACTGCATCCACAGCAGATAGCCCCATGTGAGCAGCTGTCCGCGCCACTGCCAAGTCATAACAACGATTTGGTTTTCAACCGACACCTGCGTATTGATATTATCAAACGTCGGGGCGAAGAACGACTGCGTGCAGTATGCCGTCAGTGACCCGTAGCTGTCGATGCCGAAAATAAAGGCGAGCGGATAATAGAGCACACCGACAACAACGAGGGCGGCAAGCGCCGAGATAGTGTAGCCGACAGTGACCATCAGAGCGCGCTCCACAAACTTCTCGGCGTTGGTGGCGGGCAACGTCAGCAGACTGATGCTGCCTGTCTTGTCGCTGATAGGTTTGAGCATCGACGAGGCGGCGATGAGGCCACCCACAGTGAGCACCAACGAGAACCACGAATAGAAGGTGTCGGCGATGACATTAAACGAGTTTCCATCGGTCTTTGCTGGGAGCATGATGATCACAAGTCCGGCAAGTAGCGCTCCGGCAAACTCAAGAAAATGAGCGAGGTTGGTTTTCCAGTCAAGAGCGGCGTCGCGCTTAGCCACAGTCCACAGGCGCCGCACGCTGAATCTGTTTATTGTAGTTGTCATAATTGTTTATCTGATTTGAGTTTTGGCAAAAATTTTGTAAACTATCACATAGTTGACCACGGTTAAGAGCGTCGTCAAAAGATTTATGGTGGAATGACTCAATTGCAGCGATGTGGTCACTAAATATGCCGGGACAGCCACGACGACAAGGAGCGCAATGCCCTTGACCATCGTCTTGCGGCGCCACAACGCGCTGGCTATCATCATCACCGACTGAAGCCACACGACTACTGCCGTCCATGGCAGCACGTCGCTGACAAACGCTTGCGGCAGAAGCATCACGCAGAATTGCGGATCGCTGCCGAGCATTATGCTGAACGCCACCCGAACGGCGTCGGCGGCGACCATCCCGACAACAAAAGCTCCGAACGTTGCCACAACCGTCTCCAACCAGTTGACGAGATATTTCTCGAATGCCGTGGCGGGAAGCGTGAGATAAGCAATCTGCCCATGACGGGTCTGCATCTTGTCGAACATCATCGACCCCATCACGACCATCGCCAAAACGTAGAATGCCCTCAGTACTATTGCGAATGTCTCGACAAAGTAGTGGGCATCGGTGCTGTGTTCGGACATCAGGAATGCAGCCTCGCCGGCAAGCACGCCGGCAAGCACACCGAGCGGCAGTCCTATCCACGATGCGATGTCGTGGTCGTAGTCGTTGCGGAGCATTGTCCAGAAGCGTTTTATGCTGAACCTATCGGTCATTGTCGTCAGTATTTAAGGCTTCATTGATTGCGGCGCCGTTGGCAAGCATTGCGTTGAACAGCGTTTCAAGATTGATTACGCTCTCGTCGCCGAAGCGGTTGGCATAAATTGCGCTGTTGCCTTGAAGTGACGGCTGCACATAGATGGCTCCTTCGGTGGGTTCCGACATCGGTTGGTCGGTGAAAAGGAGCTTGGATGCCAGCGTGGCGTAGCTGCTGTCGAGCAGCAGTTTGCCGCTGTCGACCATCAGCACGTGGTCGAGCAGATTCTCTACGTCGCGCACTTGGTGGGTCGACACGACTATCGTTTTTTCATCGCTCATGTTTGACGCTATCACCTTGCGCATCTGGCTTTTCGACGGGATGTCGAAGCCGTTGGTCGGTTCGTCCATCAGAAGCAGACGGGTGTTGGTGGCGAGAGCGAAACTCATAAACGCCTTCTTCTTCTGTCCCATCGACAATTCGTTGAGACGCAGGTTGCTGTCCATCTCGAAATCACGCAGACAGTTGTTGAGAATCTCGTTGGAGAAACGTGGGTAAAACTGCGCGTTGTATTTCACGTATTGGGCGAGGGTGACGGCTGGAAGCGTAAATTCCTCAGGAACGATAAAAATCTCCTGAAGAGCTGATGGCTGGCGGCGCGACATCTCGCTGCCGCAGAAAGTAACCGACCCTGATTTCGGACGGAGCAGACCGCACATTAGATAGAGCAGTGTGGACTTGCCCGTTCCGTTCTTGCCGAGCAGTCCATACACCGCGCCTGGTTGCAATGTCAGCGAAAAATCGCTGAAAATGTCAGGCTTTTTGAAGCCATAACTAAATTTCAATTCCTTGATTTCCATTATATAAGTTTTCATTTTTCGTATATTAGTTTGAGTGTATTAGTTGATTAGTACACTGCAAAGCTATGTCAATTTTTTGGGAAAACAATAGTGAATCTGATATTTAACACAAATTAATACTTTCTAAAATCTTCGACACCCTGCAAAATCGCCGAAGCGCGGTTCCAGAAGTCAGCCCGTGGTTGGCTTGCCCACCCGTGACAATGGTGACATGCGCCGCTACCGCCGAAGAGCGGTTGTAGAAGGAGCATGCAGACAGGTGACATGCTGCAACCCAAAATTTCCATACAACAAAACGGAATCAAATGAAATGGAAACACCGCCGATTTGCATTTGCAAACCTGCGGTGTTTAAGTGGAGATGGAGAGATTCGAACTCTCGTCCAAACGTGGAACTAATATGCTTTCTACATGCTTAGTTTTGACTTGGTTTTCGACCGTGGGCAGGATCAAAACTACCAACCCAAGGCTTATCTCCTAAAATCTCGGACAGCTACCGGAGAACAAGCCGTCCCAGCTCCGATTTTATTAGCACCACCTTATCGAAACGTCTCAGAGCAAGGCAATCGGGTGATGTCTCGTTTCTGCCACTGTGGCAGAAATAAAGCTAACTTACTGTGCTTCGGTTAGGCAGCGAGAGCGTAGTTATTTTCGCCAGTTAAATTGTTGATGTCTGAGATTATAGAGCATAGCCATCATCGCTCTGCATGCTTACATACCACCTCTACACGCTGTCAAAACCGGTCATCCCCAATGTTTTTTCGAGACACATACGTGATATGTGGGTTGCAAAGGTAATGCTTCCGCAACCAATCTCCAAATTTTTGTTGAAAAAATTTGTTAGTCACAACCTGGAATAATGGGAAAGGACATATTGGAGACTCTGTGGTGTTTAGAGCGACCAATCGGTGGCAATTTGTGGCAGGTTCACCATCTTCTGCTTTTTCAAAATCACAAATTGAGACATAGAATGTATTGTTGTGATAATGCGTGCAAAGGTAAGTGACGAATATTTCCTCAATACATTGAGAGATAACCAGCGCTTCCTATAATCTCGATTAATTCATTGTCGGAATTAGCTTCGACTAATTCGTTCAGAAAATATGAGATTCGTTTAAATTGATCAACTGTCCATCCTCTACAATTCTCGAAATTTTTATCGCAGTAAAAGATCATATCTTCGGTAGCCTTGTTGCCATCTTTGTCTTGAGAATAGCGAAATTTATGCTCTACAACCCAATTGCAGAACTGCTTTTGGTCTTCAAGACTGGCAACAACGTTCTTAATATTCTTGATTTTTTCGATTAATTTAGATTGGGCTTGATTCAATTTTTCTGTGTTGGAGGAAATTTCCTCAATGGCTCGTTTGTATTCTCCAAGACTGTGGGCGGAATCATAAAACCCTGTAGGGGTGTAGATTTCTTTAGTTGTCTGTGCCGAACTGATGTCAGATTTGATTGCCCTTATTTTTGATATGTCGGAGAAGACATCTTCCGAGAGGTCAAGAATCTCAATTATAGTAGACACTTTCACGAAAGAGCTGTCTACTTTTGTTGAGATTGCCTCATAACTGTCAGGATATGACATGTTTTCTTTGAGGCACTTAGAAATAAGCTCTTCTGCTTTGTCTTCATTTGATTTTGTGCATGAAGGCATGATAAACAGAACACATGTTGCAATTAGGATTGTAATTTTTCTCATAGGGATATAGATTTATTAAATTTTTTTAGTTATCGTTGTCTACGGCGTTAAGCACCAACAGCATGTTTGGCAGCTCGTTGTTGTCGCGGATTGTTTTCAGCTCCGACAGCTGGCGGCGGTCGAGGAGTCCGATGCGCGCCACGAAGATGGTGTGGCTTGCCACACGGACCAGCACGTTGGTGTCGGTCACAAGCTGTATAGGAGCGCAGTCGATGAAGATGTAGTCGTAGCGTTGGCGCAGGCGTTCAAACATCTCGTCGAGGGAGTCGTGTTCAAGCAGTTCTGCCGGGTTGGGGCGGATGGCGCCCGACGGCAAGATGTCGATTCCCGCGCTTTTGTCGTGCACAATCAGTTTGTCGAGGTCGGTGCACGATCCGTCGAGATATGAGGTTGCGCCGTGCGCCGGCGAGTTGATGCGCTTGCTGAGCGATGCGCGACGTATGTCGAGGTCGACGAGCAGCACGCGTTTGCCTTTCTTAGCCTCGGCTGAGGCGGTGTTGATTGCCACATACGATTTGCCACTGCCGGGGTTGAACGATGTGCAGATGCACACCGGCACGTCGTTGAATTTCTCCAAATGGTGGTCGAGCTCGGAGCGTAGCATCAGGAACGCCTCTTTGCCGAAATCTTTGTTTGTCAAGTCGGGTGGCGTGAGGCTCTTTAGTCCGTAGTTGAACTTTATGCGCATGCGTCGCGAGAATGTGACGTTTTTAAGAAGCGGTATTTGTCCGATTACGGGGATGTTGATGCCGATGAAGTCGTAGCGGTCGCGCACGTGGTTGTCGGTGATGAATGCAATGAAAATCACGGCGATAGGAATCACCACTCCGCCGAGCAGCAAGCCGAGGGCTGCGATTATCCATGGAGTGAGCCGAGAGGGCTCGTCGGTGCCCGATGCCGGTGCCACTACGCGTACGGCTTCCGAGATGTTGTTGATGGCGAGCGGGTCGTTGCCGCGTTTGCCTTGCAGGTAGTAGTATTGACTTTCGATGTTTTTGTGCATGCGCGCCTGGCGGTTGATGGCGGCCTGTGTGTGCGACAGGTCGGCAAGACGGTTATCGGTGGCGGCGATGCGCGATTTCAGTTTGCCGCATTCGATGCGGAGCGAAGCGATATGGTTCCGATCTATCGTGTCTTCTGCAAACGCGTTGTTGGCAGTGCCGGCATTCTTGCGCAGATGTTCGCGTTTGGCTATGGTTCCGTTGTATGCAGCCACGGCTTTCTGCAGTCCGATGCTTTTTGCGATATCTGTAGCGGCGGCTATCGGGCGGTCGGCATTTTTGTCGGCTGCCAGTTGCGACGCCACAGCCTCAGTTGCCTTTATCTTGGCCTCAATGCCTACGAGCGACTGTGTGTCGGCGGCCTTCTGCGCCAGCAGTTGTTTGTAGGTGAGGTTGATATTGGAAGTGTTTCCATTGCGCAGCGTCTGCTCGATGCCGGCTTCGTTTTTTTCGAGAGCCTCTGTATGCACGGCGAGACGCTTGTCGACGGCGTCGATGAATTTCTGGGCATCGTTGCTGTTCCACTGTGCCCATATTCGGTCGTAGACCAATGGAATGTCGTTCAGAATGTCGTCGGCGCGTTGGACCACATGGTCGGAGAATGTGCAAGTCAGCACGTCGGTGAATTGAGCTGTCTGCACCACATCGATGCTTTTGCTTATGCGGTGGGCGGTTTTGTCGATTGGAGTTATGCTGATTTCTATCTTCTTGCCTGCGTAATTTTTCGTAAAACGGGTGGCTGTGAGAGAAATGTCGGCAGCCGATGTGGGCTTGTCGTCGCCGTCAATCTCAAGGCTTGTCGCAGTGGCTGTTTTGCCGTCGGCAGAGATGAGGGCGGTTATTTTTGCCGATGCGTCGTCGGGGATGTTCATGGCAACGTCGAGAGGCTCGCTGCCGTAAAGGTCGACGCGCTTGCCGAATGACTGGATTTCATATTGTGTCACGTTGAGCGTCAGGTCTTTGACTATCTGCTCGCAGAACACTTGCGACTTGACAAGCTGGATGCCGTCCTCAAGTTGCAGACCTGTGGCAAACGGCTTGATGGCAAACGGGTCGTCGCCGAAACGCTGGTTGGTGAATACGTTGGCATCGAGATATTTCATTGCAAACATCGACTGGCGTTTCACCGCGGGTGAGACATAGTAGTTGTAGGCGCTCAGCCCAAACACGCAAATCACGACAAACGCTATGGCATAGCCGTAGAACCGCCTCATCCAACGGATGTATGTGCGCAACGTAAGCGCACTGCGGTGCATTGTGCGGTCTTGGCTTGATATTGTTTGCATGTGATTTTAAGGTGAGGTATTGTATTAATGTTGCGTATTAGTCTTTTGCAATGTTGACTACGAGCACGCCTATCGATGTGAGCAGCGAGGCGATTGAGATCCAGAGCGACACCGATTTCATCGCATTCTGGTTGATGGTCGACTGCCCGGCGCGCACGCTGTTGGGTTGCACATAGACCACATCATTCTGTTTCAGGTAGTAGGCTGGCGACTTGAAGATGTCGGCTGAACGGAGGTCGAGTTGGTACGACTTGCGCTGCCCGTCCTCCTCGCGGATTACGTACACATGGTCGCGCTCGCCGAAGATTGTAAGGTCTTTGGCCATGGCAATCGCTTCGAGCACAGTTACTTTGTCGCTGTTTATGGTGTATGTTCCCGGGTTGGTGACCTCGCCGAGAATCGACACTTTGAAATTCATGAATTCTACGGTCACAAGTCCGTCGGTGAGCATCTTCTTTTCGGCGAGAGCCTGGGTTATCTGTTCCTGCAGTTGCCAGCGGCTCAAGCCCGAAGCTTTGATTTTGCCGAGGATAGGGAAGTCGATATAACCTTCGTTGTCAACCACATATCCGAGCAGGTAATTGCCATATCCGGCACGGTCGGTTCCTGCCTGGGTGGCTGATACCGGCAGGTTGAAGATTTTAGCCACAGCAGGGTCGCTGCTCGACACCACAATGGAGAGCATGTCTTTGGGCTCGATTTTGATTACCTGTGAGTTTTCAATCTTTTCAGGAGTGTCTACTTTCACATCTTGCAGATAGAGGACCTTTTCCGATGTCTTGCAGGAAGATACGAGCAAAATCAGGCTTAAGAACAGTATAATTCGTGTCGTTGAATGCATAATTTCCTTATTTCAATATGATTCCAATAATTTAGTCTGTGTGGACTGCCGCTTGGCGGAACTCATCCAATATGCAAAGATAGCATTATTCGTTAAAAACGTAGCGATATATGGTGTTAAAATATCGGCAATTTCTAAAATCCAGCAACCTTAGGCGGAGATTATTCCGTTTCGTAGGTGATTTTGTCGCCGCGGGGATGGATGAATTCGAATTCAAGAGTCCGTGCAAGTCCATCGGCGAGCGTGTATGGCGGTTTGAAGCCGGTCTGTTGCATGCGTGTGGCGTCGTATTCGGTGGTGGCGCAGAATTTCTTGACGCGGACGGCGCTGATGGCGAATTTGCGGTGCAGCAGCCATGCCAGCGCGTCGAGGCAGTAGCCGCCAGCCATTCCTATGGCGTAGGGGATGCGAATTGCCGGCAAGCGTTTCTGCAACACTGTTTCCACGTGTTGCACAAGTTGGTTCATGTCGTAGTCGGGTTTGTCGATGTAGTTGAACACGTTGTAGCCCGATGTGTAGTTGTCGATGAGAAATTTCACGAAGGCCACGATGTTGCCTACGTATGCCATCGACTTGCGGTTGCGACCGTTGCCAACCATCAGGAAGTGACGGCTTTGTATCTGATGGAGCAAGTTGTACACGTTGCCGCGGTTGCGCTCTCCGAAGGTTACGGTGGGGCGCACCACGTTGATGTTCCAGTCGGCGTGCATCGTGTGCCATTCCTGCAGAAGTTGCTCCGCCTGCCATTTCGATTTGCCGTAGTGGTTGAACGGGTCTTTCGGCGAGGTTTCGTCGGGGTTGTCTTTATTGATACCGTAGACAGCCACGGATGAGAAGAATAGGATGCGTTTCACACCGTTGCGCTCCATGGCGCGCAGAGTGGTGCGCATTCCGCCCACGTTGGTGTCGTAGTAGAGCGATGTGGGAGTCACGTTGTCGCGGTGCTGTGCGGCGAGAAGTATCACAAGGTCGGTGCCGGCAAGGGCGCTGTCCATCTGTTGCTGGTTGCGCACGTCGCCGATGGTGGTGATGTCGTTGAAGAAATGGCTGTCACGAATGTCGACTATGTGGAAATCGTAGCCCTTGAACTGCGTGAAGTGGTCTACAATGCGGGTGCCGATGAATCCGCTGCCGCCGATAATCGTGACTTTCATTGTGCCTGTGTTTATAATTGGTTTGGAATTTGCCTCATGGCTTCTATCACCTTTTTGGGCAGAGGCTCGTTAATGGTGTGGTTATAGAAGCGCAGGTTGTGTATGTCACTGCCCATGAGGTCGTAATACCCGTTTTCAAGCAGCCATTCAGCCTTTTCTTTGGTGTGCTTGCTGTAGCATCCGGCAATGGAGCCGAGGTTGAGCTGGAACAGCAGCCCGAGTTGCTTCAGTTCCTCATAGTCAGACTGCTCCATGTATTTGTAGCGTTCGGGGTGCGCGAGAATGGGGTGCAGGCCGGCGTTGAGCATTTCTCCTATCAGTCCGCGCATTTCTATCGGCGCGCGGAAATAGCTTGTCTCAATAAGCGGATGGCTGTCGCCGAGCATCAGAATGTCGCGCTGACGCCAGCGTTCGGCAAAGATGCCGTCCATCATGTTCTCGGCTGCGAGATGCAGGCGGACAGATCCGTTGTATGTGGCGGAAAATTCCTCGAAGCGTTGCTTGAGCGCGCCGACGGTGTTTGGCACGTCCTCCATAATGTGGGGCGTGAGCCACACGTCGGCAACACCGGCTTGCTCCATTGTGTGGAGCGCTTCCAAAGTGAGGTCGGCTGTTTGGAATCCATCGTCGACACCGGGCAGCAGGTGGCTGTGGTGGTCGGTGAATCCGTCAAGCAGGCCGCTTTCGAGTATTGACTTTTTCCTTGAGAATATGCCAAACATCGCTACTGTTTCTTGGTGTCGTTGCCGTAGCCATATCCATAGCCGTATCCGTAACCATATCCGTAGCGGGTGTATGTGCCGCTCTCGTCGCTGCCGTTGAGCAGCAGGCACATGTTCTTATAGCGGTTTTCCTTGTAAATCTCGTCGATTTCAGGAAGGGTGCGACGGTCTATCAGTCCGGCGCGGGCAATGAAGATTGTGCGGTCAATATGCGATGCGATGAGCGATGCGTCGGTGACCATTGTGATTGGCGGACAGTCGACAAACACATAGTCGTAACGACGTTTCAGCTCGTCTATCATTGCCTGCAGACGGTCGCTGAGCAGAAGCTCTGCAGGGTTTGGTGCGAGGTGTCCGGTAGGTATTGAGTCAAACAACAGTTTTGTTGTTTTTGATGGCAGGATGATGTCGTCGAGCGACACTTGTCCGTTGAGATATGCGCAGACTCCGGTGCTTGGCGAATTGACCATCTTGGAGAATGTGCCTTTACGGATGTCGAAGTCGACAACGATTACTTTCTTGTTTTTCAACGCCATTGCGGTGGCGAGATTGACAGATGTAAACGTTTTTCCGCTGCCTGGGTAAAGCGAGGTGGCCATGATGGCTTCCGACTTGTTGGCGCCGATCATGAAGTCAAGGTTGGTGCGCACCACGCGGTATGCCTCGTTGATGACGTTGCGGTTGTGGTCTTCCACCACGATGTGCGGTGTTTCCGACTCATTTTCTTTTTTCAGCAAGCGGCTCATCAAGCTCAGTTTCTTCGCTCCGTCGGCAAGAGGCACATCGCCGAGTACCGGAACTTCCAGGCCTTCAAGGTCTTTGCGGCTGCGCACTTTGGTGTTGAGCATGTTTGACGCAAACATATAGCCGTAAGGGATGGCGAGACCGAGGATGAACGCTGCAGCGAGGATGATGCCCTTCTTCGGCGATACAGGCACGCTGTCGCCGGTGGCAGGCTTGAGCAGGCGGGTGTTGTTGACCACGATGCTTGCCTGAAGCTCGTTTTCCTCACGTTTCTGAAGCAAGTAGAGATAGAGCTCCTCCTTGATTTTCTGTTGACGCTCGATTGTGAGCAGTTCTTTTGCTTTGCCCGGACCTGCTGAAATGCGGTTCTCGATGGCGTTTTCCTGCGCTGAGAGACGGTCGGCTTGAATTTTAAGCGCGCTGATGTGGTTGTCGACGGAGCGCAGAATTGTGGAGCGCATCATGCGCAGCTGGTTGTTGATGTCAGACACCAACGGGTTGCTGTCGCTGCTGTTTGCCACGAGGCGCTGACGCTCAAGCAGTTTCTTGTTGTATTCGGCAATCTGCTCTTCAATGGCTTGGCTTCCAACGCCAGAGTTTGAAGGAAGAAGGTCGTACTGGCGTGTGTTGTCAACGAGATATTCGCGGATGAAGCGAGCCACGGCGAGCTGGTTGTTGGCAAGGAATGCCTGCTCTGAATATTTGCTCGATTCTTGTGTCACTTGTGCTGTCTCGGCGTTCATGTCGAGCAGACGGTTGGAGCTTTTGAAGCGTTCGATGTCGGAGTCTACGTTGCCGAGTTCGCGTTCGATTGAAATCAGACGCTCGTCGATAAACTTGGCTGTGTTGTCGGTCGACTTGTTGGTGTAGCGTATCCACTCCTCGTTGTATGCGTCAAGAAGGGTGTTGAGCACGTCTTCGGCACGCTTCTCGGATGCGTCGGTGTAGGAGAAGTTGATTACGGTGGCAAGTTTGCCGTGAGCTCCGGACGCTCATAGCCTACGATGACCGCCTGCTCAAAGTTTTTGCCGTATTCTTTTGTCGCTTTGAGCACTACGGTGCCTACGGGCGTCTTGAACGGCTGCCCGAGTTTCACGGTTTGTGCCGGAGCGTCGCTCTTGATGCCGTTTATCTTGAAGTCCTTGACGGTCAGTTGGCTTTGACCTTCTTTCTCAGCGACGAATGTCACGGAGTTGAGCGGCTGCTCGCCGACGTGATCGGGAAGGTTTTTGTATTCCACGCAGATTGGCGTTTTGTCATACCAGTCGGTGACATATCCAATCCAGTTCTTGCTCTTGTAGGTCACGTTGAGACGCAGCTGGTTGACAACGTCCTGCATCAGCAGCGGTGACTGGAATGCCTGCAACTCGTTGTAGACGTCTATGCCGGTGCTTCCGATGCCGAGGTCGGCGAATGCCGCCAACTCGCTGATTTGAGCCTGTCCCTTGTTGTCGCTTCGGAGCATTACGCTCGCCGAGCGTTGGTAGATGCGTTGCGCGCGCTGTGCGTAGATGAGTCCGAGAGCCACACAGATGACTATCGAGATTGCGAAAAATTTCTTGTGGCAGAGTGTCCATGAAATCATGTCGCTCAGTTGGAATTCATTCTTCTGGTCTTCCGTTTCGGCAGCGCCTATGCTGTTGTAGTCTTCCTTCATTTAGTATAAATATTTTGTGTAAATTACGCAGTGCTTTTTAAGTCATTATTTCTTTGCCGCGACAACGAGCGTCGCTACGGTGGTGAGCAGAGAGGCTATCGAAATCCAGATGCCGATAGACTTCATGCTGTTCTCGTTGAGGTTCGATTCGCCGGCGCGCACCTTGTTGGGTTGCACGTAGACAACGTCGTTCTGCTTCAGATAGTAGGCGGGCGACTGGAACACTTCCGCCGACTTGAGATTCAGGCGGTAGACGGTGCGCTCTCCTCCTTCCTCGCGGATTACGTAGACTTGGTCGCGCAGACCGTAGATGGTAAGGTCGCCAGCCATCGAGATGGCTTCGAGCACGTTGACTTTGTCGCCTTCAATGCTGTATGAACCTGGGTTTTTGACCTCGCCGAGTATCGAGATTTTGAAGTTGCGGAATTCTACAGTTACCACCATGTCTTTCAGCAACTCACGGCTTTTGAGCTCGCTTTTGATTTTTTCCTGCACTTCCCATCGTGTCATGCCCGCCACTTTCATCTTGCCGAGCACCGGGAGTTTGATTTCTCCGTTCTCGTCGACGGCATAGCCGAGCAGCTGTTGCGTGCCGCCGGTCGACGACACAATTTCGGAGTTGGTCTGGTAGGACACTACGGGCAGGTTGAACATTGCTGCCAGCTCTGCGTCTTTGCAGCTGACGATGATTGACAGCACGTCTTTCGGCTGTATGGTGATTCCTTTGCTTGCAGAAATGCTCTCTTGCTTGTTGATGTCAAGGTTTTGAAGATATGCCACATCTTTCGTTGAATTGCATCCAACGAGCAGCATGCACGAAATCAGGAGAATATATAGTCTGTTCATATACGTTTTTGCAGCGCAAATAATATTTGCAATAATCTGTGTATTAGTGTATTGTGCGCACAGGATGAACAAAGCTCAGTGCTTGTTTTTTCACAGTTTTCCGGCATCTGCACTTGTCCACAGTTTCCCTTACACAATTTCTAATTGGCAAAGATAATTCGTTTATTTCTGTTTTACAATTTATTTAACGTGAAAAGTTATCTTTAACATAAAACTTCGTTGAAAACAAAAAAAGCGGCAATCGCCGCTTTTTTTTGTTTTTTAGTGTTGGTATGTGGTGTTATTTCACGCATTTCAGCACTTTGCCGTTTGCGCGTGCCACGTATACGCCGCTTGCGAGAGCCGAAAGGTCGGCAACGCTGTTTGCACGTGCCACGAGTGCGCCGCCAAGTGTGTAAACCTGAATGTCGGCACCTTCGGCATAGACTTTGCCGTCGGCATATCTGATTGCTTCCGAGGCGATTTCGTTGACGCTGCCTTCACCGTCCCAAGCCGGGGTGTAGATTACTTCGCCGAGTTTTGCATCGTCTGGTTTGTGGAAAATCACGCTCTCGATTTTCTCTGCCGTCTGCTCGTCAACACTCCAGTGGTTGCCTTGCGCGTAGATGGTGAGCGCGGAGTTGTTGTAGAGGTCGTAGAGCGCGCCGCCGTTGCCGTTGTTCTTGAATGTGTTGTGGCCGGGGTTGTAGTCATCGGCATCGGGATTGTCCACTTTGCCGATGTTCACGTTCTCGCCGCCGAGCACGGTGATGCCCCACAGGTTGCCCTCGATGGTGTTGCCTTTAATCGTCACATTAGGCTTTGTGCCATAGTCGTAGATGCTGATTCCGGCTCCGCCCGCCATTGCGCTTGACGCATATTTGTTGTCGATAATCTGGTTGTTGGCAGCCGTTGCGTTCATTCCACCGTAGAAAGCGATGCCGTAGCGGTGGTTGCGGATAGTGTTGCCTGAGATCCACACGATGTTGTCGCCTGCTATACCGGCCATGTTTGCCACAGCCACCGCGCCCACGTTTGTGCGCTGCGCTCCGGTAAACTCGCAGTTTTCAATGCTGACAGAGTTTGCGCCGCCTACGGTGAGGTTCACTTGCGGTTTGTTGGTGTTTTTGGTGTTGTTGTCGATGAATTTGCAGTTTGTAATCTCGATGCCGTTTGCTGCCATCGCCGAGCCTCCGATTGCCGGCACCTCATTGTATTCAAATGTGCAGTTGTCAACGTTGAATGTGGCGCCGATGGCAAGTGCGCCAGTCGTCGTCATTTTGCCGTTGTTGTAGCGGAATGTGCAGTTCGCCACCGTAAGTCCGGTGCTTGAGAAGTTGCGCAGTCCGGCATATTCGAAATCGATGTTTTTAAACTCTGTGTCGGATGCGTCGCAAACCATGTAGATTCCTTTTGGCGCTGCATTCTCGTCGGCGCGCGTCACCAGCACTCGGTCGGTGGCAGCAAAATTTGCTGTGCCTTCGATGCGCAGTTGCACGCCGTCGCCCATCTTCATTGTCGCGCCGCTCTCAATCTCGAAGCGGTCGCCTTCGGCGATGGTGATGCTGTTTGTCAGAGTGTAGACTTTTCCGTTTTTTGTCACGCCGCTGTTTTCTGTTGTTGACAATGATTCAAGCGTATATGTTACGCCGTTGCCGCTTGTTGTCACATCCTCGGCATTGGCGAAGCCTGCCGTGGTGAGTGCAAATAACAAAAAAAATGTAGATTTTTTCATAAGCCTATATTTTTTTAAAGGTTTGATGCGACAAAGGTAACAAATGGAAAGGAAAAAGCCAAGTTTGTCTACTTTTTTGTCGAGAAAAATTTGTTGATTGAAGAAGGTGTGATAAAGGATGATTTTAGAGTTTTATGCCATATTTCACGATGCCTTCGTTCATCATCCTTGCCGGCACGAAACGTTTAAGCGTGTCAGCCACGGTGTTGAGCATCCGTTGGCGGATGTAGTCGTCTTTGATGTATAGGGATATCCGCCTTTGTGAGAGATAGTCACCTTGTATCTCGCGCACGTTTCCCGCCTGCTTCTCTGTGAGAAACGGCAGGTGCATCTCGGGGATGATGGTGTAGCCTCCGTTTTCGTCCACAATGCGTATCAGCGTTTCGATGCTGCCTGCCTCGTAGATGTGGTGTCCTTTGCCGCGTGCCTTGCAGAATGAGAAGGCGCTGTCGCGCAGACACTGAGCCTCTTTCATTATCCACATGTTCTCGTGCTCCAGATTCTCGGGTTTGAACACCGGCAGTTTGCGCCAGCAACTTTCAGCGAGATAAACGTAGAATCGTTCGGTGTAGAGAGGCATCTCGAGCACGCCTTGTCGGGCGTTGTCTGAGATGGCGATGCCGGCATCGATCTCGCCGTTCAGGATGGCTTCGAGCATGTGGTCGGCTTTCATCTCTTTGACAGTCAGCTCTACCGACGGATAGGATTGTCTGTAGTGCTTGATGAATTTTGGCAGTAGGTAGGGAGCGATTGTCGGACCTATCGACAATGTCAGCTGTCCTCCGACGGTTCCTTTGCTTTCTGTTATCAGCTCGTTGATGCGGTTTGTCTCCATCGCCGGCACCCACGGCATGATCGACACGCCGAAGCCCAGCGCGACGTACTGGATGGCGCTGTTGCACTCGCGCACCTCAAAGACGATGTTGGGCACGATGTTGTTCCGCGCGTACAGCTGCTCGATATTTGAGCGGATATTCGTGCTGCCCTCGATCATGATCTGCGGTTCCTTGGCAAATTCAATAAACGAGATCGATGTGCGCTCGGCAAAGCGATGCTCTGCCGGGACCGCTAGATACAGCGGTTGGCGCATGATACCGATCGACTCCGCCCAGTCGGCGCGGTGGAGGGAGAGACCGAGATCCAGCGTGCCGTCCTGTATGCGGCTGAGCACATCGTAGGAGGAGAGCTCCGCGAACTGGAAACGGATCTTGTTGGCCTGCTTCTGATGGAAAAAGCCGTCCACAATGGAGGGGACGAGCGGCACGGACACACTGTGGAAATAGCCGAAATTCACGATCTGCGGCGCGTTCTCCGCCATCTGCCGGATCACCTGCTCGCCCTCGCTGAGCAGCGCGAGGGACTTTTCCACATACGAGAGGAACTGCTGCCCGTAGGCCGTGAGCGCGACCTTGCGGTTCTCTTTCTGGAAGAGCTTCACGCCCAGCTCCTCCTCCAGCTTGTTTACGTCCACAGTGTTGCCGTTGGCGCGCATTTCATCCATCATGTTCAGCGCGATGACCATCGGAATGCCCAGTTCGGCCAGCTGCGTGGTGAGATACAGGTTGCGCTCGATGTTCGTCGCGTCCACGATGTTGAGGATGGCGTCCGGCTTGTCGTTGATAATATAGTTTCGGCTGAC
>OLWC01000566.1_pt1 | contig 15999 bp, 7 predicted proteins | sample 1673911 | NCBI WGS metagenome assembly OLWC01 (sample SAMEA103958134, study PRJEB25191) | human gut metagenome
GAACGAGTTGGTCGAGTCCAGTTGGAGTACCCGGTCGAAATCCGCGAGGGCCTGCATCGGACGGTTGGTGTTGGAATAGACCACCGCCCGGTTGAAATAGGGCGGCAGGAAAGTCGAATCGCAGCGGATCGACATATCGAAATCGGCTTCGGCTCGGGCATACTCCTCTTTTTGCAGCAACAAGGTTCCGCGTTGGTAATAGCCGTTGGGATTTTCGCGGTTGGTGCGGATCGCCTGGTCGAAATTTTCCAGGGCCCGTACGGTGTCCTTCAGGTACAGGTAGGCTGTGCCGCGGCCGATGTAGGCGTCGGCTACCTTGTTTTCCTGGAAGATGAATTTGTCGAAATCCTCGATCGCCTCCTCGTATTGCTTGTTCTGCAGGCGCGTATAGCCCCGGCTGTAATAGGCGCCCGGCAGGTCGGGACGCAGCTCGATGGCTTCGCGGAAGTCCTGCAGCGCGTCGTCGTAGTTGCCCATGCGCGTACGGGTCAGCGCCCGGTAGATGTAGGCGGTCGTGAATACGGGGTTTTTGACGATGGCAGCCGAAAAGTCGGTATCGGCACCCAGCAGGTCGTCGAGGTTGAATTTGGCTACGCCCCGCAGGAAATAGCCCTCTGCGGCGTCCGGATCGGCCCGCAACAGGATGTTGAGCACACGAATCGCCTCCTGATATTCGCGGTTCATCAGGCAACGGCGGCTGGCCCAGTAGAAATAGTCTTTGTTGTATTGGGCGTCGGCAGTGGCGGCGTTGCTCAGCAGCGTCCCCAATAGGATGATTTTCAGGATAAATTTGCGCAATGCCACGACACCCCGATTTGGTTGTGATTATTCTTGTTCGTACCCGAAGCGCTTGAGTTGCCGTTCGTTATCGCGCCAGTTCTCGTTTACTTTGACGTACAACTGCAGGAAGACCTTCTTGCCGAGGAATTGCTCCATGTCCTCGCGGGCCTGCTGTCCGACTTTTTTGAGTTTCTCGCCCTTGTGCCCGATCAGGATACCCTTCTGGGAGTCGCGTGCGACATAGATGACCGCCGAAATGCGGTCGATCGTCGGTTCCTCCTTGTAGGCTTCGATCGCGATTTCGCAACAGTAGGGGATCTCCTTGTCGTAGTTGCGCAGGATCTTTTCGCGGATTATTTCCGAGGCGAAGAATCGCAGCGTTTTGTCCGTGAGCGTATCTTTGGAGTAGAAGGCTTCTCCCTCGGGCAGCCGTTCCAGAATCAGGTCGAAAAGTCCCTTGATGTTGAAATTCTCGCGTGCCGATACCGGGACGATCGTGGCGGCCGGCAGCAGCGCCTGCCATTTATCGACGAGCTCTTCGAGCTTTTCGGGCGTCGTGAGGTCGATCTTGTTGATTACCGCGAGGGTGGGAATATCGCTTTGGCGGATCTTTTCGAGGATGTCGTTCGAACGGTCGCTCTGTTCCACCGTGTCGGTGACGTAGAGGATTACGTCCGCATCGTTCACGGCGCCGGTGACGAATTTCATCATCGATTCCTGGAGTTTGTAGCTGGGTTTCAGGATGCCCGGCGTATCCGAGAAGACGATCTGGAAATCTTCGCCGCTGACCACTCCCAGAATGCGGTGGCGCGTGGTCTGGGCTTTGGAGGTGATGATCGAGAGGCGTTCGCCTACGAGTGCGTTCATCAACGTCGATTTGCCGACGTTGGGATTTCCGATGATATTGACGAAACCGGCCTTGTGCATAGGATGTCTGTTGTCTGATTCTCACGAAAAGGCAGTGAAAGCGAGGACCGCATAAAACGAACGAACTTGTTTTTCATGCCGGGCCGCCATGCTGCCTGCTCCAAAAATAGTGAAAGCCGAGAGCAATCGCACGGATTTGCACGCTAAGATTGCCGAACCGCCTCCTATCTTTTACAAAGATAGCGAAAAAAATACCCCCTGCCAAATGAAGCGTCATCTTTCTATGTTCAGAAGGTGTCGGTCGGTGGCGTTTTTCGGATAAGGGGGGCCGAGGGAGGTTGCGGCTCTTTTCGACACCGCTGTTTTTCCGGAAAAAGCCCGTTATCGGACGGATTGGAAGATCGGGCCGGAAAAAACGCGTTTTCTTCGGTCCTTCGCGTTGTGTTTTCCTCTCCGGTTTTTTCCTATTTCTGTATATTTTTCTTGTACTCGTCTGCAAGGTGTTCCGGACGAATCCGTTCTTCGTGTTTACGGGCGAAGCCTTTTCGGATTTGTCCTGCATTCTGCTTGCCCAATTATGAGCTGACACCGATTTCGGAGAGTATGTGTGAATCGCCTTTCCGCTGCCGGTGCGTGGTTGCAGAGGATGCCGGATTTGCCCGGAAGCGGGTCGATTATATGATAGATGTCATAAGGAAAACCCCTTTGGTTCGGAGCCCGAACCGAAGGGGTATAAAGTAGTTGGCGAAGTATTCATTCCGCTTATCTGCGGAAGCCGCGTCCGGGTAATTTGGGCATTTTCATATTGCCTCCGGCGACGGCCTTCATCATCTTGCGCGTGTCTTCGAACTGCTTCATCAGTTTGTTCACCTCGGCCATCGTCGTACCGCTGCCTTTGGCGAGCCTTTCGCGGCGCTTGGCGTCGATGATTTCGGGTTTCTCGCGTTCGAGGGGAGTCATCGAGTTGATGATCGCTTCGGTCTGCTTGAATACGTCGTCCGAGATCTCGACATTTTTGAGAGCCTTGCCCATACCGGGGATCATCGAGGCCAGATCCTTGAGGTTGCCCATCTTCTTGATCTGGGCGATCTGTCCCATGAAATCGTTGAAGTTGAACTGGTTCTTGACGATCTTCTTCTTCAGGCGGCGGGCCTCCTCTTCGTCGTACTGCTCTTGGGCGCGTTCCACGAGCGATACCACGTCGCCCATGCCCAGAATACGGTCGGCCATACGTTCCGGATGGAATACCTGGAAGGCATCCATCTTCTCGCCCGTACCGACAAACTTAATCGGCTTATCAACAACCGTACGGATCGACAAAGCGGCACCACCACGGGTATCACCATCCAACTTCGTAAGTACGACGCCGTCGAAGTTCAACCGCTCATTAAATTCCCTCGCGGTATTCACGGCATCCTGACCCGTCATCGAATCGACCACGAAGTGCGTTTCGCCTGGTTTCACGGCCTGTTTGATCGCCGTGATCTCCTGCATCATCGCCTCATCGACGGCCAGACGGCCCGCCGTATCGACGATCACGACGTTGAAACCGTGCTGACGGGCGTATTTGATGGCATTTTCGGCGATCTGCACCGGATTTTTATTCCCCTCTTCGGTATAGACTTCGACTCCGATCTGTCCGCCCAACACCTTGAGCTGGTCGATGGCCGCAGGACGATAGACGTCGCCCGCCACGAGCAGCACCTGGCGTCCCTTCTTGCTCTTGAGCATCGCCGCCAGCTTGCCCGAGAAGGTAGTCTTACCGGAGCCTTGCAGACCGGCGATCAGGATGACCGCAGGCGTGCCCTCCAGCTTGATGTCGGTCGCCGTGCCGCCCATGAGTTGTGCCAACTCGTCGCGGACGATCTTGGTAATCATCTGTCCCGGCTTGACGGACTTGAGCACGTCTTGTCCCAGGGCCTTCTGCTTCACCTCGTCGGTGAAGGATTTGGCTACCTTGTAATTGACGTCGGCGTCGATCAGCGCCCGGCGGATCTCCTTGAGGGTTTCGGCGACGTTGATTTCGGTGATGCGGCCTTCGCCCTTGATCAGCTTGAAGGACCGTTCGAGTTTATCGGTTAAGTTTTCAAACATAGTTTCGGTTCGTTATCGTATGCCGGGAAACGGTGCCGCCCGACGCTGGAGCATTTTTCGTTTTGCGGAGCCGTCGTTGCAGTCGGTTTTTTCAGTCCGGACAAAGCTAAAGCGGTGTCGGGCAAATCGTTCTCCCTGTTCGGCCGTTGCAGGTCCGCTCCGGATTTTTCGCTTGCAAATATATAAAACTATTCGCAGAATCGCAACGGAGGTGCTGATTTTCCTCGGTGTCGGCGACAAAGACACAACCCCTCCGAGTTCTCGGAGGGGTTGTCTGATGGGGCTGTGTCCCGTGTTTTCGGTTTAATAGTGTGCGACGTACATATGACGGCTCAACAACTGGTAGTCGTATTCCGTAGGCTCCACATCCCGATTGACCTGGAAAAGATACTCCTGTCGGTAGTAGTATTCGCTCATAGGGCCGTTTTCGTCCGTATTTTCACCCATATACCGCAGTTCCGGTTCGGATACCGTGAAACAGTTCTTGTCGAGCGGAAGCATCGGCATCCAGTGGGTTTTCTGTTCACCGGTCGCAGGATCGAAGACTGTGCAGGAAGGATAGAACACGTCGAATTCCAGATTGACCGTGAAGCAGTTATATTCCAGCGTATAGACGAAACGGTGGGGGTTTATCACGTTTTCACCCAGCGGAATCTCGTTGAAAGAGGTCGAAACGAGCCGGAAGTTGTCCGCTTCGTCCTGCGTGATGTAAAGGTAGCCTAATACAGGACCTTCCTGAGTCGAGGGATTGATGTTGATCTGCCGATATTCGGTTTTTTCGCTGGTTCTGCCGTCGGACATCGTGCTGCGGATCTTGGCATAGGAGGTGTAGGCGTTTACACCGTACCATTTTTCGTCCGGATTGTCTTCCGAGAATGTATAGGGAAGCGTTCCTTCGTCCACGACTTCCTGTTTGGTCAGGTAGGGGATGTAATCCGGTTTCGAAACGGTTTGGGGACCGTAGTGGAGCGTATATTCCGTGCGCTCGCTGCCGCTGCCGCCGCCGTCCTGCCAATTCTCTTCGGTCACGATCGTGCTGACGCGGCCTTCGGCGTCGAACGTGTAGGTGTAGGTCGTAGTGCTGTTGCCGTCTTGACGGCTGGCGGGCAGGTTCTTAACGGTCGTACCGCTGATGCCGAGCAGCATGGCGGACTCCTCTGCATCGCCGATCATGAAGGCGCCTATGTCGATGCCGTTCCAGGGGTTGAGGTGTTCGGTGTAGGAGAACGTCGTTGTTTCGTTATCCCGTCCGTCGATGGTCGAAATGGAAACGATGTTTCCGTCCTGCCAGGTAAGCGTCGAGGTCGAGTTCTCATCGGGATAGGAAGGGTTGCGGTATTCCAAGCGAGCCAGCGTGCCGTCGGCGTTGTAGGTGAAAGTCTGGCTGGCGCCGTCCGGGTCGGTGTAGCTACTTACCAGACCGCTTGCATTCAGGCGGTATTCCTTAGCGTATTCGCCCGAGTTGGGAAGGGGCATTCCTTCGTAGCTGCTGCCGTCGATTTCGAACCATTTTTCTTCGTCCGTGATTTTCCCTTCGCTTCGTTTGAGCGTCCTTTCATCGGAGGCATTGATTTTGTCGGTCTGTTCCGAATCGTAATCGTATTGGTCGTAACCGGTCAGAAGACCTTCGGCATCGTATTCGAAGAGCATGTAGCTCTTGTCGGTGCTGGAACCGTCGCTGTAAACCTCGGTGTAGGTCGTTTCTACCCAGGTCAGCCGGTCTTCGGGTGCTACGTCGGGATGTTCGGGCTTTTGAGGATTGTCGGGGTTATTCGGGTCGTCCGGATCTTCCGGTTCGTCTTGTCCCACGCCCCGCTGGGTGATGGAGATATTCGCGGATTCTCCGCCGCAGGAGATGATGACGACCGCCTGGCGGGATTCGGTCGTTTCGTTTTCAGTGAGCGTGACGGTAATCGTGTGCTTGCCGGCGTCGCCCGAAGTGGGGTTGATGGAGATCCAGCTTTCGGCACGCGAGGTTTCACGTACGGATGCCGTCCAGCTCTGGGTCGTCTCGAAACCGATGGTATGGGACAACGCATCGGCCGAAATCGAGGCCGATAAGTTATCCTGAGGAATCAGAATGTTCTGAAACTCATCTGTTTCGCTGTCGCTGCAACTCCCCCCCCCAGCGCCAGGGTGATGAGAGCCGAGAAAATGAACAGTTTTTTCATACGATAAAGAATTTGAACGATAATTGGTTAAGTAAGTCGGGCAGTTTTGTCCGATCGGTGCAAAGATACGAATAAGCCGAGCGCAAAAGCAAATTTTATTTGCATTTTGCCGAGGCGAAGTATCTAAGACGAAGTCAAAGATTACGAATAAGCCGAGCGCAAAAGCAAATTTTTATTTGCATTTTGCCGAGGCGGAGTATCTGAAACCGAGTTAAAAATACGAATTTATCCGTATCGGAGTACTGCTCCGGATTACAAAGAACCCGCAAAAGATCGGAACACGACGCATCCGATTTACGACAGACTCATGGATCTCTGTATCCGGAACTGCGGGATACCCCGCCCGATCAAAGAATTCCTCGAAATACCGATAAAAATCGAACATTGCGAAGTATTCCCCCTCCGACCGAGTGCTGCTGAAGTCTGAAAAGCGGGATGAAGCTTTGCAAAGTAAGATGCCCCGCATACAAAAAGCGACGTTCCGGAAAACCGGAACGTCGCCGAATGTGGAGGTGGCGGGAGTCGAACCCGCGTCCAAACAAGGAACCCGAAAGCTTTCTACACGCTTATCCGCCGTTTCGTCCTTCTATCCGGGTCTGGCAGGCGGCAACCTAACCCGGATCCCAGTTCCTGAATTTTCGCACGACGGCCGGAACCCTCCGCCGTACTATCTCTAAATGATCGATACCCCGTATGGAAAACCGTTAAAGAGCGGAACGGCCTTCCGGGATACTCGTCGTCAAACCGCCTTGGATCCAACGATTAAGCCAATTTTCCTTGAAAATTAGGCAGCGAGTGCATAGCTATTATTGCCATTTGTAGTTCGAGTGTTGATATTTACGAGCCACCACACAATGCTCGACGTGCTTACAATCAAACTCTGCCTGCTGTCAAAACCGGTCACCCCCTTCGTAGGGATAGAATTTCATTGAAGTGAGTACAAAGATACGAAAAACCGGGCAGAAAGCCAAATTTATCGGAACTTTACCAAAATGTCCTCGTCACTATTGAAAGTTTTATACGGAACCAATCAATCGCCATATACCATATAAAGTTGGAATATAGCACAACCAATTTGAAGAATAGCTATAATTAAATGCCAATAACTGGGATAAATCTTTTCTATTTCATTATTCGGATCCGTTTTTTTCATCTTCAGACCAATAATGAACCAAAGTAAACTAAGACCTCCAGTAAGAAAAAGGAAAAAAACCATTCTTCAATTATATTAACCAACGAATTATATATTGGTATTAAGCAAAGGGCCTAACAATCATACAATATATAGCACAAGCATAAAAAAAATAGCCACAAACAGATGCAAAAAATTCGGATAAAACTTTTCCGTTTCATCTTTGAACTCTGCTTTTTTTTGCCTTAAACGCAAAATAAAAAAAAGCAAACTAATACTCCCAAAAAAAAATACATAAAAAAGCCATTGCTACTGTCAATGATGTTCCACCACCTAATGCAGACATTACCTGCACGTATCGATATAACACCGAAAATTCGTCTGCTTATTTTCCAAAGGCCCCACCTCTGCCTTGCGCGCATCCAACATAAAAATTCACCCGATCGGCATTGCATACAAGAATATTTTCACGTACCATGCCTGCGGAACCGCTACCGTTTCAGATGCTTACGCAGCTTCTTTTTCAGAACATCCCCCGTTAATGGTTTGGCAATATAATCATCGCACCCGACATCGAGCGCTTTCGCACGGTCGCTGTCGTATGCATATGCTGTGACGGCAATGATGGGAACGGAACTTCCCGCCTCCCGAATCTGCCGCGTAGCTTCCAAACCATCCATAACGGGCATCTTCATATCCATCAACACCACATCCGGAGCGAACTCCCGGCACATGCGCACCGCTTCCGCTCCGTTATGGGCCCGAAGCACTTCATACCCTTTCTTAAGAATCAGCGACACCAGCAGAAAATTGCTGTCGGTATCTTCGGCAACGAGAACGACGGGCATTTTCCCCTCCGAAACGCCTGGTTGCCGCATCTCCGCATCGGAAGCAACCGCCGACACAGACCGGGTCCGGATGTAAGGATGCGTAAACCAAAAACAAGAACCCTTTCCCGGTTCGGAGTTCAGGCCGATACGACCGCCCATCTGTTCGACGATACTCTTGCTGATGGCCAGTCCCAACCCGGTCCCCTGGACAAAACTGTTGAGTTTCACGAAACGCTCGAAGACAGACTCCTGCTCCTGCTCGGGAATCCCGGTACCGGTGTCTTCGACATAAAAGGTAAGCATCATCCCGTCATCGCACCGGTAGCCTAATGTCACAGACCCTTCACGAGTGAATTTCAACGCATTATTAATAAAATTAATCAACACCTGCGTAATCCGGGTCTTGTCGCCTACCAACCGACATTCGGGCAGATGATCGCCGAAACGCAACTCCACCGGTTTATCCAGGACCTTGAGGCTCAACGACCGTACAATCTCCTGACACATCTGATTCACATCGAATTCCACATCGTTGAATTCGAGCGTTCCGGCTTCGATCTTCGACAAATCGAGAATGTCGGAAATCAGCTTCAACAACAATTCGTTATTTTCCTGAACAATGGCTACATACTCCCGTCGTTCGTCGGGATCTTCGGTTTCAGCGATCAGATTCGAAAAGCCGACGATGGCATTCAGTGGCGTGCGGATTTCATGGCTCATATTAGCCAGAAAAGCCGATTTCAGACGATCGCTCACTTCGGCTTTGTTCTTCGCTTCGATCAAATTCTTCTCCGTTTCCTTCAACTCGGTAATGTCGTAATTGACACACACCATTTCGATCTTCGAAGGATCGTTATTCAGGGGATTGCGCATCACATTGATACGGGTCCACTTCTGTCGTCCGTCCGCATCGATCCGAAGATCATGGCTGAAACTGTCGATCTCGCCGGCTTTCACCTGTCGGATGGACTCCAGAACTTCAGCCCGGTCGGAGGAATTGACATGTTTATACACACCGAGGATCTGATCGAGCGGCGTATCCTCCTTCTCGCCCAGGTTATAATACCACTGCGGCACGCCATACCCCTCTTTCGAAACCAGGTCGAAGCGACAGTATCCGACCTTGCCGAAACGACTGACCAGCGAAAACGAGCTTTCGAACTCCGCGATACGACTATGCGCCCGATTGATTTCCGTATTGTCGATATTGATCAGGAAGAAATTGCTCAACCGCCCCTGCGCATCGTAAAGCATACACACCGAACTGTATATTTCGAGGCGGCCCTGCTTGGAGGTAACATAATAACCGTTCAAACGATCGAAGGGATAATACGCCTTGAACGAGAACTCCTCCCGGTTCCGCACCCGGCGCCAGACCTCCTCGTCGAGAATGGGATTCTTGAAAAAATCGACCCCGAGCACATCCTCCTTGTCCCGAATCCCGAAAATCTCCAGATCCTTGTTATTCAGATCGACGAGCAAGCCGTTCCTGTCGTACAGTTCGATACCGACGGGAATATTGTCATAAATATTACGCAATAGCTTTTCACTGCGGTCGAGCGCCTCGTGCGTTTCATACATTTCGGTCATATCCGAAAGCAGGCAAATCACCTCCTCGGGAGTGGTCGAATACATAACGACATGAACATACCGGCCGGAAGCCAACAAACGGACCTCCTTTTCGACATGCAGCTCCACCTGCAATACTTTGGCGAAAACTTTCAGGTACTCGGGCATATCTTCGATCTCCAGCTCGCTCGCCAGCCGCCCCACATAGTCAGCTTGGGATTTTCCGATAATCTTTTCCGCAGCATAATTCGAATCGAGCACCTTGTAATCGACCGGCGTCCCCGTCTTGTCGTAAATCATCCGGAAACGGACATACCCCAGCGGCATGTACCGGTAGAGGTTTTGCAAATAATCGCGTTCGATTTGCGCCTCCCGCTTCGAACGCTGCAATTCGATACAGATATTGATGATATTGACCAGTGATGCGAACCATTGGTAATCCTCGTTCTGCCAATCGCGGTGCTCCCCGATCACATCGATTCCCGCATACCCCCAAAGTTTATCACGAAATGTCATCGGCAGCACAAACAGCGAACCGATATTTTGTGCAGCCAGAATATCATGCTCGTTCCTTGCCCGGGAAGGAAGGTCGTCCAAACAGGAAAGAGCAATAGGACTCCTTTTTTCGAGCTGCTCGACCCACCAGGGGGTTTCGTCCATCGAAAGTCGATCGAACCGATCCCGGCCGCTCTCCACGCCCTTGTCCGTCACTTCGTACGTATAAATATGCCTGCGGTTATCCCAGTCGAACTCCGCGATATAGGTCCGGCTGCCACGAAATATCTTGAGGACATCGGTCAGAACCTTGTTGATCGCCTCGTCGATGGAACCAATATGAAGGAAAGAAAGCAGCGTATGCGAAATATTGTTCAACCGATAAAGAAGCGTATTCATCCGCTCGATCGAGCAAAGATCGACCGGCAAAGCCTCCCTTTCGCTGATTTCCTGGGCATATCCCGAAACAACCAGCCCCTTGTCGGCTGCCGTTTCCCGGCGCAGGACCTTCCAGCGGAACCACACCTCACCCCGGGGACCGCACAGCGAAAAAATCTGCTCGGCGGAGAACAGGCTCGCATCCGTGGACATCAGGCTTTTGAGCGAAGCCCGGAACGGCTCTCCGACCGACTGCAGAAAACGGTCGTAACCGATCTCGGACTCCTCAGTTCCTATCGTCTTACAGAGATAATCGGACAACAAAAGAACCCGTCGGGCCATATCTACTTTCCACCACCCGATCTTCGTATCCCACAATATCTCCTGCAACATGGATTCACTTCCCATTATCCCCTTATTGTCAATTTATACCATAATTAATAACAAAAATACTATTCATTACCGGGAGTTCCAAAAAAAATACGGATTATTGTCCGGCACGATGACCGAAACAGACTATTTTTCGGACATTTTCATTACCTTTGTGGAAGGTAGGATATGATCGGTGTAAAAAACAGAAGAGTTTGTTTTATTCTGCCTTCATTTTCATTACCTTTGCTCCCGTCCGAATCGGAGTGCGACGGCACGAAACGAAGAACATTCGTCCTGCATCGGCCGATCGGCACACACGGACACCACGAACCTTTCAACCAACTCGACTCATGGGCGAACAAAACGTAATCCGGCTGCGCGGCGTAACGATATACCACACGGACGATCCTTTCGGCAGCCGCTCCGAAAAAAAGTTGCTGCAACAGGGAGAACTGATCTTGTCCGATCTGAATTTCGACATCAACGCCGGTGAATTCGTCTATCTGATCGGGCGTGTGGGAAGCGGTAAAAGCTCCTTACTCAAAACTTTATATGCCGAGCTTCAACTCATTGAAGGCGAAGGATACGTCGCAGGCTTCGACTTGCGAAAACTCAAACGACGGGAGATTCCGATGCTGCGACGTAGAATCGGCATCGTCTTCCAGGACTACCAACTGCTCACCGACCGGAACGTCTTCATGAACCTATACTATGTAATGAAGGCAACGGGATGGAAAAACGAATCAGAAATCCGCAAGCGGATCGACGAGGTACTCAAGGTCGTATCGCTGGAAGCCAAAGGCTACAAGATGCCGTTCGAGCTTTCCGGCGGCGAACAGCAGCGTCTGGTCATCGCCCGCGCCCTGCTGAACCGTCCCCGCCTGCTTTTGGCCGACGAACCTACCGGCAACCTCGATCCGCTGACGGCCGAAGGCATCATTCGGCTGTTCCAGGAAATCGCTCGTCAAGGTTGCGCCGTAGTCATGTCCACGCACAACACGGCCCTCATCGAAGAATATCCGTCCCGCACGATCCTCTTCTCGAAAGGCAAGATCAAGGAGGTTCCGGTACAAACGATGCTGCAGGATATTTAACGAATGCCCGCACAAACGGAAACCCTGCGACCTAAGTTTCATCGTTGCCAGGTACAGATAATTCCGAATAAAAACAGGTTTGGGTTATGAGACTCCGTACTCTTTTCCGGTTGTTCCTGTTATTGGCGGCAGTGGCCCCAATAACCACGGCAAAAGCCGACAGTCTTATCATCGGCACAGATACGCTCAGACTGGACTTACATTGGTTGGACGACACTCCGCTGGACGAGTTGGCCCGCAACGACCGGGTATTCGAAAAAAAATTCCAGGCACTTATTCATCAGCCTACCGCAGAGGGGTTCGTTATCTACATAGACGGTGATCACGAACACCATTCCTACTGGCGACTGATCGACGACAAACTCTACCTGGATCACACGATACGCAAATCAGACTACTCCGAAATAGATTTCAGCGGCATTTTCGTCCGCGACCATACCGGTTATTATCCGGCCACCTTCTATTCAGGCACACTTCCTATATCAGGCATATTCTACCAGGACGGAACGAAACCCATATTCGTTTTCGAGGAGGGGCGATTGACCTATACGAATTGGACATATCCTTCCTTTCCCTGCCCCTCTCCGATGCTGGGCGATCCGCTGTTTCTGCACTTCGACTACATGCAATTCGCACAATTCACGGACGGGCTGTGGACCTGTTGGATGCGTATCCTCCCGGATCCATCCGGAAACCCCATTACCATACAGCCCTTGATAGTAGCTCATAAAAGCGGAATCATCGATGCTTCGGATGCCGCTAAAAAAAGACTGAAAACTGCAATCGCCGACAGTCTGAAAACAGTAGATTTCATTTGCGACGTAAATTTTTCCCGGGGCAGCATACAGGCCGTTCTCAAAACATTCGAAATTCCCCGGCCGATATTATACCGCAAAGAAATCAGGAAAAACGGCCGACGGTTGGTCGGATATGAAAATGCGACCGGACGTCCAATCGTCCCTTTCGGGAAATACGCCCGATGCCACACACCCATCATAAGTGAAAACAGAATCGGGATCGTGGAAACAGACGAAGGAAAGTTTATAGCCATAGACCATACGGGTAAAAAGCTGTTCGAAATCATGTTTCAGTCCCCGGTACTTTCGGTCGAAGATTTATTCCGGTACGGTTATTTCATCTATGTCACCCGAAACGGCCGACAGGGAGTCGCCACCATCAGCGGATTGCGATACACGCAACCGACCCACAAGCCGATCGATCTCTCCGACGTCGATCGGGATGTTATCAAAGCTCTTATCCACTGATCCGGCTACGCTTCCGGTATCCGATATTTCGCCCGAATAAGCACCCCGCAAATCCGGCTGCGGCAAAAATCAATGGCAAAGGGGTGCTTGATTATTGCATCTTACGAAACTTTTCCGTATATTTGTACGATATATTTAAGGTCAATATGAGTACTGAAGGAAAAGAGATAAAGAAGCAGGAAGAGGAGTATTCCGCCTCCAACATCCAGGTCCTCGAAGGTCTGGAAGCGGTCCGGAAGCGTCCGGCCATGTATATCGGCGACATCGGAGAAAAAGGTTTGCACCACCTGGTTTACGAGGTGGTGGATAACTCGATCGACGAGGCGTTGGCAGGACACTGTACCGACATCGACGTTACGATCAACGAAGACAACTCGATCACAGTCAAGGATAACGGCCGAGGCATCCCGACCGACTTCCACGAAAAAGAGGGCAAGTCCGCACTCGAAGTCGTGCTCACCGTGCTCCATGCGGGCGGCAAGTTCGACAAGGGCAGCTACAAGGTTTCGGGCGGTCTGCACGGCGTGGGTGTTTCGTGCGTGAACGCACTCTCGACGCTGCTCATCGCCGAAATCCACCGCGACGGCAAAATATTCCGCCAATCGTACAGCAAAGGCGCTCCGACTTCGCCGGTCGAAGTGATCGGCACCTGCGACGATCGCGGAACCACGATCACCTTCAAACCCGACGGCAGTATCTTCACGCTCACGACGGAATACAAGTACGACATCCTGGCCAACCGCCTGCGTGAGTTGGCATTCCTGAACAAAGGCATCCACCTGAACCTGCTGGACAAACGCCAGCGGGACGAGAACGGCGAATACGTCGGCGACCATTTCTATTCGGAAGAGGGCCTCAAGGAGTTCGTCGAATACCTGGACGCCACGCGCGGTCAGGCCATCACCGAATCGATCATCTACATCGACACCGAAAAGAACGGCGTGCCGGTCGAGGTGGCCATGCAGTACAACGACTCCTTCTCGGAGAACGTACACTCCTACGTCAATAATATCAACACGATCGAGGGCGGTACGCACCTGACGGGTTTCCGCCGCGCCCTGACCCGCACGCTCAAGAAATACGCCGAGGATTCAGGCATGCTCGCCAAACTCAAGTTCGATATCAACGGCGACGACTTCCGCGAGGGTCTGACGGCCGTAGTTTCGGTCAAGGTCGCAGAACCGCAGTTCGAAGGGCAGACCAAGACCAAACTGGGCAACGACGAGGTGTCGGCAGCGGTCGATCAGGCGATGTCGACGGCCTTGAGTCACTACCTGGAGGAGAATCCGCGCGACGCCAAAGCCATCGTACAGAAAGTCATCCTGGCTGCAACGGCCCGGCACGCGGCGCGCCATGCCCGCGAAATGGTGCAGCGCAAGACCGTGCTTTCGGGTGCGGGCCTTCCGGGCAAGTTGGCGGACTGTTCGAGCCGCGACCGTTCGATCGCCGAAATCTTCTTCGTCGAGGGCGACTCGGCAGGCGGTACGGCCAAGCAGGGCCGCGACCGGAACTTCCAGGCGATCATGCCGCTGCGCGGTAAGATCCTGAACATCGAGAAGGCGCAGGAGCATCGCATGTGGGAGAACGAGGAGATCAAGAACATGTTCACGGCACTCGGCGTGACGATCGGCACGGAGGAGGACAGCAAGGCGCTCAACCTCGAAAAACTCCGCTACGACAAGATCATCATCATGACCGATGCCGATGTCGATGGCAGCCACATCGCCACGCTGATGCTTACCTTCTTCTTCCGCAAGATGAAAGAGCTGATCGAAAACGGGCACGTCTATATCGCCACCCCGCCCCTGTTCCTCGTGAAAAAGGGCCAGCAGGAGCGCTATTGCTGGACGGAGAAGGAGCGTGACGAGATCACGGCCGAAATGGGCAAGGGCGTACACGTCCAGCGCTACAAAGGTCTCGGTGAAATGAACTCCCATCAGTTGTGGGAAACCACGATGAACCCAGACACCCGGATTCTGCGCAAAGTAACCATCGACAACGCTGCCGAAGCCGACCGCGTATTCTCGATGCTGATGGGCGACGAGGTTCCCCCGCGACGCGAGTTCATCGAAAAACACGCTCACTACGCCAATATCGACGCATAATCGAAAATTACAAAGGATTGCACCCCGCAGGGGAGCAATCCTTTTCCATATCCGTTTGGCTGGCGGGAGCTACCCCATCGTTCGATTGCGACGGAAAGCTAACCCGATGCGTTCATCGGAAAGGACGAAGTTGGCAGCACACTCGGAGTTCGGCCATACGGCAAACGGGAAATGAGAAAACGAAACATACCGTTTTTTTGACGTAATTTATCCGAAATCCGACGGCGGGGAAAAAGAAAAAACAGATTCCGGGACGCTTCATCGGACAGATGAAATCGGAAATACCTACCGACTTCGTGCGGGTGCAAATACGGGAAAAAATCACACCGTTTTCGGAGAAAAACCGGTCAGGCGGTTATCGCACGCAGAAAACGGAGAATAAAAAAGAACCACAAATCGGGAATTATGAATGTGACAGTCATCGGTGTCGCAGGCGGCACAGGATCGGGTAAAAGCACGCTGGTAAAACGATTGCAGGAGGCTTTCAAGGAGGAAGAGGTAGTCACGCTCTGCCACGACTACTACTACAAAGCCCATCCCGAACTGACGTACGAAGAGCGCACGAAACTCAATTACGACCACCCTCAATCGTTCGATACAGATATGCTCGTCGAACACATCCGCACGCTGAAAAACAACGTTCCGATCGAACATCCGGTCTATTCGTTCGTCGATCACAACCGAACGGCCGAAACCGTGCTGGTCAAACCTTCGAAGGTAATCATCGTCGATGGTATTCTGATCTTCGAGAACAAGGAACTCCGGGACCTGATGGACATCAAGGTATATGTCGATACGGACGCCGACATCCGCCTCGCCCGCCGCATCCTGCGCGACGTATGCGAGC
>OLWC01000567.1_pt1 | contig 15964 bp, 14 predicted proteins | sample 1673911 | NCBI WGS metagenome assembly OLWC01 (sample SAMEA103958134, study PRJEB25191) | human gut metagenome
AATCCAGTCCCCACGCCACTTTTAGGCCACAGGTGTAGGAGTAGTCAAGAAATAACCGGCTCTCCTACACCTTTTTCGACCTCTAATCACTACTTATGGATCTGCGCAAGCGCTTCTTTCAGCTTGTCAAATCCGAACATTGCCGCATAAGCCACCATGAACGCGAGGACCACCGCGGCAAACACCATATACCACACAACAGCGATCCCCTTGATGGAACAATATGCAAAGAAAGCGCCGAGCGTCAGCACCAGCGAAACGATCATCGCCAGAGCATTCGTCGGCAGCTTGTCCCAGGTTACTTTCTTGAGCACCTGCACCACAATGTTCGTCAGCACCACCAGCACGCCAATGATGCTGATGATGACAGACCAGTTCAGTACACTCTCCATATTCTTTTCCTCCTGTTATCCAACTCCGTCTTCGGGCGGAGTAGAGTTCCCCTTGTCAGGCCATGAGTTGTTCTTGCTCAGGTTTTCAAACAGCGCCTTGAGACCGTAGATCAGCACCACGCCGATGATCTCCTTGAGCGCGACCTGTGACAAAGCCTCTGCGATCTGTTCCCGTCCGAGCAATGCAAGGATATAGCTGCACCATACCCATGCAAGTCCGTTGAGAATGCAGACCCACACGATAATTTTCATCGTGGTGACCTTGAACCCTGCTTTTGAAGAAGACGGGGGGTCCTTTTCAGGAACACCCCCATCCCCCTCCAAAATATCAGTGAACGGTTCTGCTTCTTTGCAGGCTTTCATTTTCTCGGAAAGGCCGATGCCCCACCTGCTCACAGCGCCGCCACCTCCTTCTTATCCTCGTCCTGAAGGAAGTCTCGTTTCTTCAGCCGGACCTTATACACCTCTCGAATGTTCTCAATGGCAATTTCCGCGCGGCTGTTTGGATACTCAGGGTTCTTTTCGCAATAATGCTCGTACTTGTCGATATACCCAAGTACCTCTACGAATTCTTCCTTCGTATGACGGATCGGACGAAGCAGCTCATTGTTAAAGCGAAGGATCGCCGCTCGCCAGTCATCGGCCCGGCTTTGATTATCCGTTTTGATATGTGAGTCCAGCTTTTTCTCGATCTCGTCGAGGCGCTTTGAAATGTCAGCATTGATCGCCTTGCCAATGGCTTTAGCGAGTGCTGACCAGGGGTTGATTTTGACGGGGGCGATTTGCACCAGGGTCATAAGGATCAGGAGCAGACCGCCCCCGCCGGCTAAAATCTCTTGAATAGTCACATCTCAATCCTCCGGTGCGTTCATTCTGCCTTGAGCATGGCGATGAGCTCCTGATACTCGCTTTCGGTCAGCTTGCCGGCTGCGAAGAAAATATCGATCTTTTCCTCAAGGCCGTTGGTCTGGCCGCGCTCGATCATGCGCTTCAGAGTGCGATACAGCATAGTCGTTTTCCTCCTTTCTCAATTATTCCGTAAGACCCAGCTCAAGCAGGGTCAGTCGGTATTCGTGATCCACGCTCATCGCGTCCGTATCCTGGACGATGGAGTCTGTGTTTTTCTGAGCGCGGAACAACGCATCGTTACTGCGGTCGACCTCATTGTCCTTACCCTTTGCAAGGTAGGCGTCGTAGTTCTCCCGCACGCTGGCAGCAAGTCCGGGCCAACTCTCGACCTCAACGCAGTATTCGTCATACTGGAACCCGTCAAGGCTGTCCTTGTCCTCGGCATCCTTAGCGATCTTGCACGCCTCCACATTCTGGTAGAGACGGACAAGACTTCGTTTGGTACCGGGGATCTCTTCCACAGTAAAGCTGCCGGGGTTGACCATTCCCTGTACTTTCATGAAAATCACTCCTTTTTATGCCGCCTGGTATGGCGGATATAATGCCTGAAGTCTTCTGCACTCCTTTCGGACGACTTTCTTCAGTGCAAACATCGTCTTGGGCTGATAGTGCCTGTCCAAAACCTGCTGATGATTGCATTTGCGAAGCTGTCCGAGCCGTGAGATCAGCCCCGAAGCCCTCTTGAACGAGATGACGCGGTTCCTGTCTCGCCGGTAGTAGTAAAGATGAAGCGATTGCTTGAGCCGGAATAGATTGTGCTTTCGCAAGATCGTGTAACCGTGTCCGAATCGGTATCCAAGAGCTGATGGTAAGCGCGGACGGCGGTGTCGCTGCTTTTTCTTCGGCAAAGCCTGATGCGCTCTTTCGACCTTGGGCGTAAACCCGACGCGGAATATCTGCCAGTTACCTTTGATCTTCATTCCGATCTCGGCAAGCCACTTCTTGATATCCTCCAGCAGCCTCCTCAGCTTTCGCTTGTTGGAGCCGAAGATCGTGAAGTTGTCCATCTGCCGTACATAGTGTGATACGCCATACTGCTTTTGATGGATCATCAGATCCAAGGGCTGGAGTGTCAAATGGAGAAACCATGCGGAGAAGAATGCGCCGATGAGAACTCCGTATTCCATAATGGCGTCGCACAGCCAGAGCGTTTCGGTGTCCTTGAACACCCGCTTCAAGGCTTCGATGACATACGGCGGGTCAAGCTCCTCAAAGCAGTGGTAGATGTCGCACTCGCAGCAATACTTTGTGCCCTCCACATCGTTCTTCATCCACTTCTTCAATGCCTTGACGCCATAGGAGTTCCCTCGGCCGGGGACGCTTGCGATGCAGTACCTGTCCATGCTCCGCATAATGTGCGGGATCATCGGCTGCACAACAGCGTGGTGAACATATTGGTCCGGCCACAGAAGCGGCTCGTTGATGTCTCTCCATTTGCCTTTGCCGCTGTCCGCGTTGCGGTCCCAGCGCCGTCGCTTAAGGGGAGGGTGCATGTGCTCGTCTCCGTCGACCAGACCTTGGATGAATGCTCGGAGCTTCTCCACATATTCATCCATATTATTTTCGATCTCAATGACCTTTTTGTTCAGGCTGTGATTGCCGTTTCGCCGATGGCCGGCGTTCACTTCCCGAATTGCCAGACGAAGGTTTTCGTCTGATATGATCTCTTTGTAAACTCGAACTCGTTTCATCAGGGATGTTTTTCCTCCTTGTAGCCTCACAACCGTTCCAGCGCCGCGGGGTGTTCCAAGGCGAGACCTGGCCCGAAGTGTACTAAGCTGTGTCCTGTCGGCTTTTCTTCAGCAAGTGCTGTGCGGTCAACCGTGCGATATAGAAAGGGTGAGGAACCCCTACTACCAAATGGAGGGTTAGCCTGTGGCTCAGCAAGGATGCGACAGCCGATGTTGTCGTTCGTGTTCGACGCGTTGTTGTAGTTGATGTAGAACGGACCGTGATTCTGGTTCTGGTTATAGTTACCGCCATGGTACAGGCACGGATATCTACCATAGAAGTTCCAGTAATCCGGGACATAGGTCGTTTGACTGCCGTTTGCCGCGCTCGGGAACAGTGCCCATTCAAGACCGCTTGCTGTCGGAATGGTGAAGTCGGACGGATAGCCCGAAGAGGGCGTGCCGACCAGCGTGCCATTCGCGCTGTCGCTGAAGTTGTTGGGATTGCTGATGACATTCAGGCCGTTATTGTTGTAATAGCAGCCGTCCATCCAGTCATAAACATTGTCCCACCAGCCTTCGATGTTGCGATACTGCGTGAGGCCGTAGCTGTCGCGGCTTGCCGCGGTCGTACCGGTGTGATAACCCATCGCGTCGGTCTGACCGTTGTTCATCTTGGAACCGTTCGTAGAGCAGCCTCTGCCGATGCGCTCGCCGTTCCAGTCGGCAAATTCCACGAGAAACAACATATTCACATACCAGAACTGAGCGAAATCCATCTGCCAGAAGTTAGCACCGAGGTTATGGATGCCGGTTCTCGCCTGGCTTCTCGTGATGTTTACCTGCTGTGCGGCGCCCGTGGTGGACTTATAACCGCTGGCGCAGTGATAACGGCCGATGTAGGAGTAGTCCAGCTCGCCAAGGCCGTCCCCGCGATCCCTGTTTACAGGGTCGACGGAGAAGCCCTCGACATAACCGTCCGCGATCTGGAGCTTCAGCTTCTTGCCGGTCTTCGTCCACTTGAACCAATACTTTGGCTCCTTTACCTCAACGCCGCCGCTGCGGGTCTCCTTCACCATGCCGGACCACGGCATCAGGTTGTCAAATGGAGAAGAGCCACTGCCGTTGTTCACCGCCGGAGACGGGTCACCGAAGCCTGCCGCCGCGTCTGTGCGCGTGCCCTTGGTCTGGCCGCTGCTCGTCCAATCCCACTCAACGCCGTAGATCGTGACGAAAGTGGCCGTCACATTGACCGTCGTATCAGAAGCCGCCTTGTAGTTCGTCCCCTCGGCGACCTTGACGGTGATCTTGGCCGTGCCGGTCGTGTCGTTCACACTCTCAACGGTCACAACGCCGGTGCTTTGATTGATGGATTTGATCTTCGCGACGCTCGTGTTGTTCGAGGTGGCTGTGATCGTACCGTTGCCCTTGCGGTTCACCGTAAAGGTTGCGGTCTTGGCACTGCTCTTCAGCATGATGGAGCTCGGCGAATTGGTCACGCTGTTCACGGCCTTGCCGATCGTCCACGATACTGTCTTGCCTCCGGTGCTGCCGTCGGACCACTTGTAGTTGGAAGTCGGCGTAAAGGTGGCGCTGTAAGTGCCTGCGTTGGTAGCGGCCGTCACGGAAACGGTCATCTTTGCCGAGTCATAGGCGGTATTCCACGAAGGAGTCTTCGGGTTGCCGTCATAGACAAGCGTGCCGTTCTGGGCGGGGACCGCCGCGATGGTAGCTCTGCCGATGGTCCACTTGATGGTCTTTGCCGCGGTCGTACCGTCCGTCCACATACCCTTCTTCAAGGTAAAGGTCGCCATGTACTCGCCGGCATTCGTCTTGGCAGATACGCTCACAGAGGAGTTCTCATTGTCGAAATTCTGCCACTTCGGCGTCTGGGCGCTGCCGTTGTAGGTCAGCGTACCGCTCTGCGAAGGAATGGAAACGAGCACCGAGATGATCGTCCACTTCACTTCCTTGGCGCCTGTGCTGCCGTCGGACCACTTGTAGTTGGAAGTCGGTGTAAAGGTCGCCGTGTACTCACCGGCAGCCGTACCGGAGGTATCGCCGCCAATGGTCATCTTGTTGGTGTCATAGCCGTTCCAGCTCGGTGTCTTGCTCGTGCCGTCGGCAACAAGCGTTCCCGTCTGCGTCGGCAAAGCCGAGATGACAGCGCGGTCGATCGTCCACTTTACGCGGGCCTCATCCGTGCCGTCCGGGAACAGATAGCCGTAGGACAGCTTGAAGATCGCCGTGTAACCACCTGCGTCAGAGGCGCTCGTAACGCCGGAGATCTCCATTTTGAGTGGATCGTAGCCGTTCCAGCTCGGCGTCTTATCCGAACCGTTGTAGGTCGGGATGTTCGTCTGCGTCGGAACGGCAATGGTCTTGCCCTGCACCGTAACGACAAGGTCTGTGCTCTTCGTCACGCCTTCGTAGGTGTATTCAAGCTTCATGACCTGACGCCCAAGTGTAGAGAAGTTCGTCGTCGGATAGGTGTAATCCAGTACCGCCGCCGTGCTCCCGTCCGAGAAGGTCGCGGTCACGACCATGCCCGTCGGATCAAGGCTCTCCTGATACTGGTAGACCGTCTTGGCTGGCTGCGTGGTGATGGCGATGCTGACAAGCACCTTTTTCACCGTCACAGAAACCGTCGCGGTCTTCGTGATGCGACCCTCGGTGTAGGTGATGACAACTTCGCTCACCCCGTCCGTAAGAACGGAGGGAGAGACGGTGTAACCCGTCACATTTGCCATCAGACCTTCGCCGTAGTTTGCCACAACGACCATGCCGGTGGGGTCGAAAGTTTCACCGGACTTATAGACCGTCTTGTTGGGCGGGGTGGCGATAGTCAGACTTTCCATCTTCGGAGAGCCGCTGCCACCGCCGCCGGAAAGGTTGAATACCTTGCCAACATTACTCATCTGTTCCGACCTCCAGTCGAATGATAAAGACGGACAAGTCAACGGTCGGCGTTGTATCGCACCGGAAAGTCATCTGCCCGCTTGTGGTTACATTGTCTGCGCTCACGCCATAACTGTCGTACACATTACGGGTACCGGCGTCTACGCCTACAAGATAAATATAGTTGCTGTCAGCTAAGAGGGAAGCATGTGCAACAGTCTGCGCTCCGCCGCTCCAATTCGCGGCCGGCAGAGTAACAGAGATGCCGATATGCTGGAGATCCTCCAGTCCGGCGGCAACAAGCTCCGCCAATTCAGCTACCTGCTTGGCGGAATCCCTCTTCCCCGCAAGTGCCAGCTTTTTGAGCTGGTCAAATGTGGAAAGCTTATGCTCTGCCATGTGTTGTTACCTTCCTTTCAAAAGGTGGAACGGGGGACAGGAAGCCCCATCCCCCACTCGCATATGCTGGATCAGACGGTAGCCTGAGCGCCGAAGACTTCGGTCAGCATGGCGTCGACTTCCTCGTCGGTAGCCATCACGATGTCCGTCTTCTTGACAAAGGTTTCGTCGACCTGGGTCTTGGTGTAGTAAGACTCCAGGGCGGTGTTGATCGCGGCAGTCACCTCGGTCGTCTTGGCGTAATCGCCGATGCTCAGAGCATTGATCGCCTCGGTGATGTAGGCGACAACGGTGGTAGAGGTCGCACCCTCGGGCAGCGTGCCGACAAGAGTCTTCAGGTCGGCGATAGCGGTCTTGTTCTCGCTGATGCCGCCGGCCATCTTGGTCGCCTCAGGTCCGTGCTTGGCAACCCAGTCGATCAGCTCTTTGTAGCTGTTGACCACATTGTCATCGGTCACATCGGTGGCGAACTTGTTGATAGCCTTGTCGATCATCTTGCTGATGGAGCCTTCGCCGTCGCCGGTCAGGGTATCCAGGTCAGCCTGCTTCGCCTTGGCGTCGATGATGGCCTTCAGAGCGGCAGCCAGATCGCTCTCAGCAACCTCGGACTTGTAGGCCAGAGCCGCCAGACCGTGAACGGGAATATCAACGCCGTTGGCGGAGATGGTGCCGTTGGTCTTGCCCTCAGCGATGAGAATGTCGGCGATCTTATCGGTCAGGGCCAGCAGAGTGCCGTTGAGCTTGATGCCTTCCAGCTTGTTAGGCTCGCCGCCGGCAGTCACCAGGTCATTGACCTTAGTGGTCAGGCCGGCAACCTTAGCGTCGACAAGGCCAATCTCGCTCTTTGTGCGCAGCGCCAGTTTCTTGAGCTGTTCAATAGTAGTGTGCTTGGTAGTAGACATATTGCATGTCCCCCTTAAATATATTTGTTCACGGCTGTTCGCCGAAAACATCATTGAGTAGGTCATCCACTTCTTTGTCAGAAGCGGTGTTGTCGGGTGTGCTTCCGCCCGGGTCGCTCGAAGCAAAGGCGTCGTTCAGCATATCGTCGACCTCTTTATCCGAGGCCGTTCCGGAAATGCTTCTCTGGATCTCAACGATCACCTCGGTCAGCGTCTTGTTTCCAAAACCCGCCGTTGATGGGTCTCCGATGATTCCCATGATCTGCTTGTAGGCTTCATCGCCCATCGGGTCTCCGGAGCCGCCTGTGCCAACGCTGATATTGGCCGGGAAGAGGATCTTGCTGGTCACATGCCAGCCAGTCGACTTTCGTTCCTCGCCCTTGACGCCATAAACGGCGATCTTCAGCGGGATACCGCCTTTCTTCAGGCATTCGCCCGGAATGTCGCACTTGTCTTCGCTAAGCACCACAGCCATGCTGACGCCGCCTGCCTCAAAGAGCGCAGTCTTTGCGAACCCGTCCCAATCCTTGCTGAAGGCGAATTCGACCGGATAAGGCGTCGCTGCGTTCTGGATCAGTGTAGTGTCCTCCACCAGCGTGGTGAAGCAGCTTTTGATCGCGATTTTCAAATCATTCGCCTCCTTCTTCGGCATTGACCGACAGTTCAAGACGCACGATGTTCACCGTGATGTCTTTGATCGGGTCGGTATCGTTCACAAATGTAATGAAGCCGGTAGTGGAGATGTCTTTCGGACGCACACTGCATTCGAGGTATTCTTCACGGCTGGCTTCATATGCATCAATGAGGTATTTGTACTTGGCAGCGGCCACAAGGCGGCTCTCCGCCACAGTGATGGAACCGTTCGACCATCCGGAGGCAGGCAGCACCAGATCGAAATGGATGCCGAGCACATCGCCCGTACCCGTTCCGTTCAGGCCGTTGTAGACGGCGATGTTGTACTTGCTTCCGTCTGTCATCGTAACGGTGTAAATATCAGTCGAGCCTGGCGTATGATTGCCCTGCGTCAACTGAATGCTCTGGATACCGTTGCCGGTCGGGCCGGTCAGCTCGCAGCTGATGTTGGTGTTTACATAGGTGCCCTTTTCAGCGTCCCAGATCCACCAGGTACCGTTCTCCGGCTTAGGCGGCTTTCCGCTGTACTGCTGTGCGGTTGCGGCGCTCTCTGCGGCAGACTCCTTGTAAGTCTTGGCGTTTGCCTCAGAGTTCTCGGCGGACTCCCGCGCGTTCTCGGCGGCCGTTTTAGCGGTCTGCGCCTTGTCACGGGCATCCACAGCAGCCGTTTTAGCGGCTTCGGCGTCCGTCTTCGATACAGCAGCGGCATCTTCCGATGCTTTTGCTCCATTTTGACTGTTCACCGCCGCGTCTCTTGCAGCTTCCGCAGCAGCACGAGCCTCTTCCGCTGCGTTGCGGTCAGCAGTAGCCTGTGCGCCAAGCGTCTCAGTCTCCGAGCGGATGGTTCTCACGCGCTCCTCGGCAGCCTTGACCTCTCCCTCGGCAAGCATCGCCGCTGTCTTGGCGTCCGTGGCCTCCTGTGCCTTCTGCTTGGCGATCTCTTCCGAGTTCTTCGCCTCTGTCTCAGACGCCTTAGCACCGGCGGCAGCTTCTTTTGCGTCTGCGGCCTGCTTGTTGACATTTTCCTCAGAGGTCTTGATGCTCCCCTCGGAGAGTGCAGCCGCCGCAGCGGATTCAGAGGCGCTTGTCGCCTTTTTCTCGGCATCTTCGGCGGACTTCTTGGCAGCCGCGGCATTTGCCTGTGCAGAATCCTTGGCGGTGGAGGCAAACTCCATCGCGCTGCTGGACTCCGTGTTCATCGCCGCCAGAGCATCATGGATGGAGCCGCGAACCTCTTCGCCATAAATGGCGCTGAGGATTTTTTTCAGAAAGCTGCTGATATCAGCCATCTAAATCACTCCTTCCTTAGTCCTCCAGCATCCAGTCGAGCAGCAGGATCTCCTCGCCGCTAAGACAACCGATCGTATCTTCATACTTGGCGGTCATCAGCTCGACCTCATGCTCCATCTCGTTGAACGGGGCAAGCTCGTCGCAGAAGGCCTTAAAATTAGGAGAGCCAACCTTGATGGAAATGGTTCCGGTCTCGTTGCCACTTTCATCCTTGTCGGGCTCTCCGTATTTGCTGATGAGGTCGTGTTTGAATGCTTCATACTCGGTCAGAGCAGTAGAAAGCATCCGGAAGTTCCTCGCGGCGATATAGCCGATCTTGTTGCGGAGCTGAAGAAGCGGCCGCAGGTTCTGGACCATCACGACCATTTCTGAATTTTTAAGCTGTTTCTTCAACATTATCCCTCCTTTTGCTGAAGCAGTTCTTCGACCATTTGATAGAGTTTCTGGATCATGTGCGTATTGAGCGCGATAAGTTCACCGTATCGGATGCTGTAACGATAGTCTATGATGCCATCCGAAAGGATCTCTTTGACAGGATCTTTGACAAGTGCCGCAAGTTGATCCGACGTCAGTCCGGTGTCAAGCATTGCCTGTTCTACATCCTGCGCGATGAAGCCGAAATGTTTCCGCCCGGAAGTACCTTTGTTGTACTTGAAGGTGGATGGCTTCAGCGCCAGGAAGAACGCCTCATAAGAGGCAAGATCATAGTCGATGCTGTTCTTGATCCTTAAGTCGGAACCGTAACTTGGCTCTTCACTCATGGTGATGCCGCCGGAAACTACAAGGTCTGCTCCGGTTCCGGAGATACGGGCGCCGGCATTGGTAACGATAATATAAGGCTCCCAACCAGGACCGTTAGAACCATACATCATCGCGCCATAAGTCGTATGCTGACCGTCAGAGCCATGCCCTTTGCAGAATCCACCATAATCGCATGATAGGTCGATATAATCGGCATTGATTGTGCCGGAGCGAATATAATCGGCATTGATGTAAAGCCGTCCGCTGTACGAGTCGCTGAAAATACCGAACTTCGTACCACCTGAGGTGAGCACATCAAACACATTCTGGTCGGTGCACCGATCCTGATAGGCCTTATTTGCTCTCGACCATGCAGCAGAAGCCTCATCGTAAGCATCATCTGCTGCGCTCTTTGCAGTGGCCGCGTTTGCATTCGCCGTGCTTGCCAGCGAGTAGGCTGGGTTGGAGGTGAGATTCTGGTTCGTCACGGACGCCCAGTTGATCGTGCTTCCGGCGGACAGCGTCACCTTACCATCTATGGTAACGGAACCGCTGGAATCAACAGCAAAGGTCGTGCGGACACCGTTGGTAACGGTAAGCCCGTAGACGCTCAGATATTTGGACTTGAATCGCTCGTCATCCATCATGCTGTTGCCCGCTCGGTCAAGGAAGTCAGAGGCCTGAACCACGCCCTTGAAGTTTCCGTCCACACCGACCAGCATACCGCTGAAGGTGCCTTTCGCCGCAGCCAGAGTACCCGCAAAGGTGCCTCGGCGTGCGGTAAGGTTGCCTTCCTCGTCAACAGTGAAGTTTCCGTCTCCAATGTCGATGGAGCCTTTCTTCATCGTCAGCTTGCCGCTCTCGAAGTCAAGCGAGAAGTTTCCGCCATAATCTTTCAGCGTACCGGCACGGATTACATCAGCATTGAGAACACCGGTCGTGATATAGTCTGCCACAATAGAACCATCCATTGTAATGGCAAGCCCAAAGGTCTTTCCGTAATCCTTTGAGTAGCCAAGGCCGTTCATGTTCCATTTCCAGAGCTTGTCGGCTTTGGTATAGTCGCGGATATTGGAAATATAAAGCGTGTCAGAACCGTATTCGTCCCGTGTGATCGTGATGTAGCCGGTCGTGGCCGCTGTCATGATCTGTGTGGCGTTTTCTTTTGCCTCTTTCAGGATGTTGTGCGCCTTGGGGAGACCCTCGATTTTCTCAAGGATAGCGGCGCTGATCTGGTTGTTCACACTGGTAAGGCTTGTCTGCACCGTGTCGCCGAGCGTAAACTGGGTATTCTCCGGGCTGTCCAGAGGGATCTCCAGCTTCGTGACAGGAAATACACGGTCAAGACCATGCGGTCGCGAGATCACGCGGATCTCGTCCAGCAGTTTCACTGCCTCCACATTCGCATTAAGATAATGGAGGTCAAGAGCACTCACTTCCAGTTCCATATTGTCGAACTGTAAGTCGGCAAGATATGCCTTCGCCTTTTCCAGCAGCGCTTCAGGATCAGAAACGCTGTCCCATGTCACTGTTTTCTCGATCCAGCCATAGGTTTTCACAGCCTCGGAGGACTGGACATAAAGGCTGCCCTCATTCACACTCTCCACAGTCAGATAGGCGTCCAATGCCTCGATCTCGCTCTTGTCAAGCCTGTTGCCAAGCGGAACGATGACCGTTGCGAACTCCGTCATATCCCATCCCTTGGTGTGTTCGATGAGGTTGGAGCCGAACTGGATCGTCTGGCTGCAAGTGTCGGGGTAATCAGCCAAATAGTCGAGATAGCGGATGCCGTCTTCCTTACGCACCCGCAGATGACCGCCGTACTGCGCCACCAACGCATTCAAGATCGTGATGGTCTTTTCATAGTTTGTGTAATAAGTCGGAAAATCTTCATCCACCACAGTAACAATGCCGATGGTGAACTTCCGGTTGTCTCCGACCTTTGCGTTGTGAATGGCGATCATCGCCTCAAGGTACTCACGGATCGTCCCTCCGGCGTACTCCGCAGGCGGCTGCGTGCTGTCGTTGAAGAATGCAAGCTCGCCCTCGCAAGTAAGCACCCGGTTTCGGTAAAAGTCCTCGTTTTCAGAAAGGACGCGCCCCGCCCAGATCTCTTTTCCGTCCTTGTGGACGGCAATGTCAGTCACCATACGGATGATGGTGCTGTATCCGAGATTAGAGGGCGGAACCGTCATCACAAAGGAACCAGCTGCATTATCCTCCAGCGTCAGCTTGGGGCTTGCAAGCTTCATATTGTCCAACGCGAAGGCATCATTGTAGATGCAGACGCCATCGGCATAAACAGAATACATCGCTTACAACCTCCCTTGTCTGAAATCAACGGACACGGTCCCCGTTCCCTCGTCGACCCAAAGATAGATCGTTCCGCCATAGTCGCCAAACAGAATAAACTCAGGGATCTGAATGGTTCCATCCGGCAAAAGCTTTGTTAGGTCGATGCTGAGCTGACGGTTGACAAATCGGACATGAACGCCGCGCCCCTCACTGCTTTGCACAATGAATCTGGGGCAGACCGGAGCCCGTCCGTACATCACCGCGTCCAGCTCGATCTCCTTCATCTCTGTCGTCACCGCAATGTTGCGGAACAACGCAGCCTGAATGACTCCATTTTGAAAGTTGAACGGGTCCCACAGCCAGTTGTCGATGGAGGAAAGGTTTTTCCACTTGTACGGGCCGACATCGTAGTCGATGATGAGCCGCGACCAGTCCTTTTCCGACTTCCAGGCGTTCACTGTGAAGCGCCCTTCGTAGAAATACTCAGGGTCATCCTCAAGGATCGCCCGCATGGTCTGTCCGTGTAGATAGTCCATGATGTCGGAGTAGGCCATGTGCCACGGCTTAAAGTCATTCATGACGATAAACTCGATAGACCCTGTTCGGTTCTGATACACCGGATACCCGGTGAGGGCTTGCGACAAGTCAATGACGCCGTCCCCACCGGGAATGTCCAGAGTCTTCACCTTTTGTGCAGGCGGGTTGAATAGCGGACGGGAAGCGGGGACAAGCCGCCAATCGTCCCATGTGTTCTTATCGCCAAATGTGATCGAATGGTACAACTTAAATCCCCCTTCCTCTTTGTGTAGACCGCTGCCCGAGCGCCACATCCATCGGTTCAGCAAGTTCGCCGACGAGCGCACCGGTGTTCAGCACAACACGCAGCTTCTCCATGCGTTCCAGCATCGAAGCCATCTCACCTCGAAGCGTACGGAGTTCAGCCACAACATCATCATTGTCGACGGAAATGGTTGTCTGGCTGCTTCCGCCGCGATGTGCCTCAAATGCAACGGCAGCCTGCCCGACAAGGCCGACCGCTCGCTGCGAATAGAATAGGTTGTTCAAGGCGTCTGCTCCAGCCGATACGGCGGAGAGATCCAGAACAGGACGGATCACTGGCTCCATGTCGAACCCGCCGCTCACAATGTCGGCAATGGTCTGGAGCACACCGGAAAGACCGCCCTCGGCCGACTCCGCCATCTCAGAACCGGCCGCATAAGATCGGTCAACATAGTCCTGAAGACCTTTCACGAAACCAAGGCCGGTGTAGTTACCGATCTCACGGAATACCCTCGATGGAGAGTGGATGTCCAGTGTCGATTTCGCCGCCTGTACGCCTGCAAGAGCCAGTTGCGTGATCTCATCAACAAAGCTGGACTTCTCAGACTGAATGCCTTCAGTAAGCCCCTTGACGATCTGCTTGCCGGTCTCATCCCAGCCAGCTTCCGTCAGAACCTTCTGCGCCGTGTCGGCCATCTCCTGAAGCTCATCCTCAGTATTGTTCTTGATAAGACCAACCTTTTCCTCAAAGCTTCTGCGGAGCTGTTCCAACTGAGCGTTGGCATCTTCCGTAACCTGGTTCATCTTCTCCTGCCAGAGAGCACGATACTCGGTGAGCTCCTGATCGGCCTCCTCGCGGAGTTTTGCAATATTCTGCTGGGTCTCTTCACGCAGCCCCTCTAATTCGCCGACCGCCTGCTCGCGAGCCATTGCGTGCTTGACCTTCCAGAGGTCAGCATACTTCTCAAGCTCGGAGTCGCTCATGTTGTTCAGCGCCTTAATCTGGGCGATCGCGTCAGGACCCATATCCTGAAGTTCCTCGATAAGGTCACTGTCAAGTCCTCTGCCGGCAAGAGACTCTAAAATATCCTGCCATTCGCCAAATTCCTTGACCTGACCCTCAAGATTCTTCATCAGGGTGTCGCCGCTGACCTCATCACGCTCCTTCACAGCGTCAAAGAGGCCATAGGACTTATAGAGGGAATCCTCGCGGGATTTCAGAGCATTCTCGTACTTGTCGTTCTCAGCCTGAATATCGCTCGCCAGTTGCGCGTTGATCGACTTTACCTTATCGGCGTACTCTTCCTCCAGGTCGAGCCGCTTCTGGTTCGCCTCGCTCTGCACAGACTGCACATCAGAGATATACTGTTTCTGCGCGTTGCTGATCTCTTTCTCCAACTGGTAAACTTGCAGGTCGAGCTTCTTCCGCAGCTCTGTCCCCTTGGCATATCGGCTCTGAACACGCTTATAGGCAGCCAGTTCCTCCGCAAGGGTCAGCTTGTTATACGATTTCTGCTCTTCGATCCAGTTCATCGAATACTGATAAGTGGCCGTAACCAACTCATTTTGAACACGATAGACCTCGCGGTCGATCTGCTTTCGTTCCTCACTGCCCTCGCGGTATTTCTTCTGGAGCGTTTCCCATCCGGCAAGCTCCTCTTTCAAGCTGAGCTCGCTGTAATATTTCCGCTCTTCCGCCCAATCCTTAAAGGAGTCGAGTCCCTTCTGCGCGACCTTGATGGCTTCATCGCTCATCTTTGCCGCAGCCGAAGAAACCGGAACGATCGCGTTGTTGATACCGATGGTCATACCCTCGCCAATGTTTTTACCAAGCTCGATAAACTCACGGGAGGGAGAATGGCTGTCCAACGCCTTCTTTGCCGCATTCAGCGCCGCAAGGCCCAGATCACGGCCCGCCTGAGAGGCGCCGCTCAGCTTCGAGCGGATGCCGTTGATAAAGCCCTGCGAAACATTCCTGCCGGCTTCATTGAACTGGTCCTTGTAGTTGTTCACTTCTGCCACAACGACCAGCATGACAGACTGCATCGCCGTCCGCACGGAAGCACCGTTGCTGCGGATCGTGGTGCTGAAGCCGACCATCATCTGCACGACCGCGGTATTCATGCTCGTGGTATGTGCTTTCACAGTCGCGGCCATCGCAAGCATCAGCTCAGCCATCGCCACATTAACGATCGTCTGGTTCTGCCGGATGGTCGTGCCTGCGGAATTGAGCATATAGATGATTGCCGTGCTCACGGTAGCTCCACTGTTATAGAAGGCGTCGGTAAAGTTTTGGATACTTGTGTTTGCCAGCAGAATCAGCGCATTCGTAAAGTTCACAAATGCATACTGATCCATATTCTTCACCATATCGGAAAGCGCCACCAGCTTCTCGACCTGTGTGATCGCGCTGGAGAGCTTGCTCATGTTGATACCCTCGATAGAGGCGGAGTAAGCCGCAAGACCATTGCCGAAAAGAACGAGCTGGTCGCCGAAGTCGGCAATACTGTTGTCTCCGGTGAAGAAACTCACAAGCCCGCCGCAGTTCGGAATGGTATTGGATAGTTCCACGAGCGCCTTACCGGCAGAAGCGGAATTGCTGACGGCACCGACATCCATTCCTTTGACAGCGAGAGAGTAATCCTTCATGGCCTTTCCGAACGGAACCAACTGCTCTCCAAACTTGTCCATGTCATTCTCACCGGCAAAGAAGCCGACTACACCGCCGCTGTTCGGCAGCGTTGTGGCCATCTCTGCAAGTGCCTTACCGGCAGTCGCCGCTTTGGAAACAAGGTCGGCGTCCATCCCGCTGATTGCGTTGCTGAACTCCGTCATGCTTTCTCCGAACGGAACGAGCTCATCAGCAAAATCAGAAAGAGAAGAACTACCCGTGAACCAGGATGCAATACCCTGCACAAGCTCGGCCTTCGTAAGCAGCAATATCGCGTCTGTCAATGCCTGCACACCGCTGAACATCGCCGGAGAGATGCTGCTTGCGCCGTCGATAAACGGCTGAACATTTGTCATAAACGCTGCAAGATCACTGCCGATCTGC
>OLWC01000584.1_pt1 | contig 15602 bp, 8 predicted proteins | sample 1673911 | NCBI WGS metagenome assembly OLWC01 (sample SAMEA103958134, study PRJEB25191) | human gut metagenome
TCCACAGGCGAGACACTGTTGTTTGACCCGGAGCTGCGCAAATCCTCCGGCTCTTTGCAGACGGACGACTGTCCGACTGCGGCGCAGATCGCAAGCACGCTCCAATCCGGCAGCGGCAGCCGTGCATTGGAGCTGACCGGGACGCTTTTTACCTGTATGCGCCGCCGCAGGGTGCATGAGAGCGAGTGCCGCCCCGTTCTGCAGCGCCTGCAGATCCTCGTGGCCTCGCATCTGACGCGTGAGCAGCTGCTGCGCGCGCCCGCCATGCTCCTTCCGCAGCAGGGCTATGCGCTGGAGGAGGTACGGCTGTCCGTCGAGCGGCTTGAGGGCTATATTCTGCAATGTCAGGCCCAGCAGAACGACACGCCTGCCGCCCGCTGCGGCCGTCTGGCCGTCGCGTATATTAACGAGCACTATGCCGACTGCGATCTCAAGCTGCCGGACGTGCTGGAGCATCTCGGCGTCAGCCGCAGCTATTTTTCAACGGTATTCAAGGAAAAGACCGGCCAGTCGTTCGTGGAATATCTGACAAACCTGCGTATGGAGAAGGCCAAGGAATATCTGCGTGAAACGGGGCTGTGCACCTATGAGATCGCCGAGCGCATCGGCTTTGCCGACCCGCATTATTTCTCGCTCACCTTCCGCCGCAGAACCGGCATGACGCCCCGGCAGTACAGGGAGGCGGAGAGCGGAACATGACCGAAGCACGACTTTTTTCCCGGCACTCCATCGGCACGCGGATCGCGGCGCTGTTCATGCTGCTGATCCTCGTCATTACGGCAGCCATGACCTATGTGTCGATCAGTGTCTCGACGAACGAGCTGCTGGACAGCTCGACGGAGTACACCGAGCAGCTGATCCGCCGCGTCAACGCCGAGCTTGATATGTACGTGGAGTACATGAAGGATATTTCCGATTTTATTGTCGACAACGGCGCGGTCGCGGCCTATCTGCGCGCGGCCAACGAGCACCGGCTGACGGACGCGGCCTGCCGCGAAGCGCAGGAGCAGCTGGCCGCCGCACAGAAGATCCGCTCGGAGATCACGGCCATCGCCCTGATCCCGGAATCCGGCGGCGCGCTGTTCGGAAGCGAGGGTGCGTCGCTCAACACCTATTCCAATTACCAGAATGCAGACTGGTACCAGGCCGCGCTGCAGGAACCGCACGAGGTACAGGTTTCCTCCTCGCGCGTGGAAAACCTGATCGCGGACCAGTACAACTGGGTCGTTTCGTTCTCCAAGGCCGTGCTCGACCGCGCAGGAAATATGCAGGGCGTTCTGCTCATCGACCTTAACTACCAGATCATCGACCGGCTCTGCGCAGATATCCAGCTCGGCAGCCGGGGCTATATCTATCTGATCGACCAGAGCGGCGGCATCCTCTGGCACCCGCAGCAGGATCTGATCTATGCGGGACTGAAGGAGGAAAACGTCGCGGAGGTGCTGGCAGCGGCGGACGGCCGCACGCTCTCCGGCAAGGGCAGGATGCGCAGGCTCTATGTAGCCTGCGCATCGGAGGCCACCGGATGGACGGCGGTGGGCGTTGCCTACACGCAGGAGCTGCTGCGCAGTCAGGACAGGATCTACAAGACCTATCTGCTCATCGCGGCGGCGGCGCTCATTCTTGCGCTGGTGTTCGCGCTTCAGCTCTCGCGCTCCATCGCAGGACCCATCCGCCGTCTGATGCAGACGATGCGGCGCGTGGAGGACGGCGATCTGCACGTGCGCAGCCAGGTATCCTCCCGCACGGAGCTTGGCCAGCTGTCCGACAGCTTTGACCACATGATCGCCAAAACTGCCGAACTGATGGACGAACGGCTGCGCAGCGAGGAGCAGAAGCGCAAGAGCGAATGGAAGGCGCTGCAGGCGCAGATCCAGCCGCATTTTCTTTACAACACGCTCGACTCTATTATCTGGATGAGCCACGCCGGACGCAATGCGGAGGTCGTGGAGATGACGAGCGCGCTGGCGCTGCTGCTGCGCTCGTCCATCGGCGACGGCTCCGACACCAACACGCTCAAAAAGGAGATCGCCCATGTGCGCAGCTATCTGACCATCCAGAAGATGCGCTACAACGAGAAGCTACGCTACGAGATCGACCTTGACCCGCAGACGGAGGACTGCCTGCTGCCGAAACTCATTTTGCAGCCGCTGGTGGAAAACGCGATCTATCACGGCATCAAGGTCAAGCAGCAGGGCGGCACGGTGCGCATTGAGTCGCTGCTGGAGGAGGACCGCCTGCTCATCACCGTCGAGGACGACGGCGTGGGCATGACGCCGGAGCAGCTGGAAACCATTCTCGACAAAAAGGAATCCGACGCGGAGAGCACCAAGATCGGCGTTTATAACGTCAACGAGCGGCTGCAGCTGTTCTTCGGCCCGGACGCCGTTATGAAGTATTATTCTACGCCCGGTGTGCGCACAATGGTCATGCTCGTGCTGCCCATTGTACGCGGAAAGGAGGAGGACAGCCATGCGGAGGATTAAAAAATGCACCGTTTTTCTCCTGCTGCTCTGTCTGCTCCTGAATCTTGCGGGCTGCGCGGCAGCACAGAAGCCGCTGCGGGTGACGCTGGTTCTGAAAACCGTGACAGAGGTCGCGGAGTTCTGGGGAACGCTCTTGTCCGGCGTTGAAAAGGCGGCGGAGGAATACGGCGTCGAGCTGAAGGTCCTGACCTCGCCGCGCGAAATTGACATTGACAAGCAGATCGAGCTGATCCGGCAGGTGACAGCGGATAAGCCGGACGTCATGATCCTCTCTGCCGCGGACTATGACCGCTGCGCGGAAGCAACGGAGGAAGCCATCGCTGCCGGGATCGGCGTCGTTGCGATCGACACGGACGTCAATGCCGCAGGCCGCGCCTGCTTTGTCGGCAGCAACAGCTATGAGATCGGGCTGGAGATGGGCCGCGCCATGGCATCCTATCTGCCGGAGGGCGGAAAGGTCGCGGTCATTCAGCATATGCTGACGACCACAACGGGCATTGAACGCACGCGCGGCGTTCTGGACGCACTGAACGAGGCAGGAAATATCGAGATCCTCGGCAGCTTCTGCTGCGACAACTCGACCGAGCAGGCGCAGACGATCACGACGGAGCTTCTTTCCGCCGACCCGGAGATCCGGGGCTTTGTGTGCACAAACGAGGTCTGCAACGTCGGCGCGGCAAACGCGCTGGTCGAGCTGGGCATGGGCGGGCGCGTCTATGTCGTCGGCTGCGACAATTCGCAGCGGCAGATCCAGTTTTTAGAGCAGAACATCATTCAGGCCATTGTCACGCAGCGGCCGTTCAACATGGGCTACGTGGCCGTCCAGCAGGCCGTTCGCGTGGCAAACGGCGAGCAAACCGACGATTTCGTTGAGGTTTCCTGCGTCCTCATCACGCGGGAAAATATGTACACGCAGGAAAACCAGAAGCTCCTGTTCCCAGTTTTGCGCTGAGCGCCTTCCCCTCCGTGGATGCCTTGGGGCGCTCCCGCGCCAGTGCTTTACCGAGCAGGAGAGGCGTGCATTCGAGCATACAAAACCCGCTGCACATTATGTGCAGCGGGCGGTTTTTTATCCGATGCCGAGCATTGCGGTCGCAAAAGCGAAATAGACAAGCAGGGACAGGAAGTCCACGATCGTCGTGATGATCGGCGAGGCCATCACAGCCGGGTCGAAGCCGAGCTTTTTAGCCAGCAGCGGCAGCGTTGAGCCGACGATCTTGGCAAGGCAGACCGTCACGGCCATCGTCGCGCAGACGACAAAGGCTACCAGATACGTCACGCTCTCGCTCTTTAACAGCAGCATATCGACCACGATGATCTTCGCGAAGCAGGCGATTGCCAGGCACACGCCGCAGAGGACGGACACGCGGATCTCCTTCCAGACCACGCGTCCCAGGTCGCGGAATTCGATCTCATTCAGGCTGATGCCGCGGATGATGGACACGCAGGCCTGCGAGCCGGAGTTGCCGCCGGTGTCCATCAGCATGGGGATGAACGCCGTGAGGCACGGCAGGGCGGCCAGCGAGTTTTCAAATCTTGTGATGACGATGCCCGTCAGCGTCGCCGAAACCATCAGCAGCAGCAGCCACGGGATACGGTTTTTCCAGATCTCGACAGGGGTCGAACGCATATACGGGTGTTCGGACGGCAGCATAGCGGCCATCTTTTCCATGTCCTCCGTGGCCTCGTCTTCCATGACGTCCATGGCGTCGTCGAAGGTTACGATGCCGACCAGCCGGTTTTCTGTGTCAACGACCGGCAGAGCGAGGAAATTGTACTTGCTGAACATCTGGGCGACCTGCTCTTTATCGTCGAGCGTGCCGACGGTGATGACGTGCTCCTGCATGATGGACTCGATGGTCGCATCGTCGTCCTCGCACAGAAGCAGGTCCTTGACGCTCGTAAGGCCAATCAGCTTATGGCCGCGCGTCACGTAGCAGGTGTAGATCGTCTCCTTGTCGATGCCCGTGCGCCGGATGCGCAAAATCGCTTCCTCGACCGTCATATTCGGGCGCAGGGAGACATATTCGGTGGTCATGATCGAGCCGGCGGAATCCTCCGGGTAGCGCAGGATCTCGTTGATCTGCTTGCGCATATCCGGCTCGGCCTGGGTCAGGATGCGCTGCACGACGTTCGCGGGCATTTCCTCCACGATATCGACGGCGTCGTCGACGTAAAGCTCGTCGATGACCTCCTTCAGCTCTGAATCCGAGAAGCCCTGAATCAGAAGCTCCTGCGCCTCCGGCTCCATTTCGACGAACGTTTCGGCGGCCAGCTCCTTCGGCAGAAGCCGGAACAGAAGCGGCAGGCGCGCCTGATCGAGATCGTCAAAAATGGCGGCGATGTCGGCGGGATTCATGGTGCTGAGGATGTCGCGCAGAGAATGATACTTCTTCTCGTCGAGCAGCATGGTCAGGGTCTTTTGCAGGGAAAAATTGCTTTCTGCCATGTCTTGTTCCTCCTAAATGTAAAGAATAGGAAGGTAAAGACACAACGCAGGCACATCAATCGAAGAATGACAGGGGCTGCAAGCACCGGACGCACAAAGGCGGCTGATGCTCGGGCCGACTTCGGCCTGCGGATGTGCCGCTACTACTTCCTGCGTCCATTTGTTCTTCCCCCTTTTTGTTTCAGAATATCGGGCGCTTTTGAAATCGCCCAACTTATATAATAGGTTGATTTCCCCGGTTTGTCAACCAAAATCCGAACGAATTCCAGTGGAATTTTGACGGATTGTGTGCTATGATAGTTAAAAATCTGACAAGAGGTGTCAAAATGGCAACAGAAAAGCTCTATTATCAGGACGCGCATCAGGCAGCGTTTGAAGCGCGCGTTGTATCCTGTCAGCCGGGAAAGCACGGCTATGACGTTGTGTTGGACAGAACCTGCTTTTATCCCGAGGGCGGCGGCCAGCCGGGCGACACCGGCTTTCTGTCCGGTGTCCGCGTGACCGACACGCACGAGCGCGGCGGCGAGATCGTGCATTTTTGTGAACAGCCGCTTTCCGAAGGGCAGAGCGTCGAGGGCCGGATCGACTATACGCGCCGGTTCGAATTCATGCAGCTGCATTCCGGCGAGCACATTCTCTCCGGCGTCGTGCACCGCCGCTTCGGCTATGAAAACGTCGGCTTCCACATGGGCGCGGATTTTGTGACCATTGATTTTTCCGGCATGCTGACGCAGGAGGACCTGTCCGCCGTCGAGGCCGAGGCCAACGAGTGGGTCTGGAAAAACGTCCCGATTGAAATTACATACCCGGATGCCGAGGCGCTGAAGGCCATCCCCTACCGCAGCAAGAAGGAGCTGACCGGTCAGGTGCGCATCGTGACCATCCCCGGCGCGGACATCTGCGCCTGTTGTGGGACGCACGTAAGCAGCACTGGGGAAATTGGGCTGATCAAAATTTTCTCCTGCGTGAAATTCCATGACGGCGTGCGGCTGGAAATTCTGTGCGGCAGACGTGCGCTTGCCTATTTGAGCGAAATTGCCGAGCAGAACCGGCGCGTGTCAGGCCTGCTGTCGGCGAAGCCGCTGGAGACGGCTGCCGCCGTGCGTCGGCTTCTGGACGCGGAGGCCGCGCAGAAGCAGCGCGCAGCCGGGCTGGAAGAGGCTGTGTTTGCGCAGAAGGCGCAGGCACTTGCCGGGGCAGGAAACGTCCTGCTGTTTGAGCCTGCGATGAACCCGGACAGCCTGCGGCGGCTAACCGATCTGGTCATGTCGGCCTGCGGGGGTCGTGCGGCTGTTTTTGCCGGCAGCGACGCCGATGGCTATAAATACGCCGTCGGCGAACAGGACGGCGATCTGCGGCAGCTGGTAAAGGAGCTGAACGCGCAGCTGCACGGACGCGGCGGCGGAAAGCCGTTTTTCGCGCAGGGCAGCGTACAGGCAGGCCGGGCGGAGATCGAAGTGTTCTTCGCCGGGCGCTGAGGAGGGAAAGCTATGCTTCAGGATCTGTATCCGCATATGTATCACAATGAAATGTCGTGGAAAGCACCGTCGCCGGATGATATTGCGCTGATTTTTGAGCCGGATCATACAGTTTACTGTAATTTGAGCGGCGAAACGCTCACACTGCCCCGGATGTGTGAGATCCCGGACGGCGGCGAGGCGCAGTACGCCTTTTCCATTGACGAAACGGCATATTATCTCGTCTCCGCCCACCCCGGCGAGACAGACACGTTCCGCTATGTTCCCTCTTCGTCGCTCCGCGCCATGACGGACGGGACGAGTCCGGCGCTGTTCGCCGCCGCTGCGGGCGAAAGCCTGTACCGCTGGTATGATTCCCAGAAATTCTGCGGCAGATGCGGCGCGCGCATGGAGAAAAGCACGGTCGAGCGCGCCATGGTTTGCCCGCATTGCAAAAACACGGTCTACCCGAAGATCTGCCCGGCTGTGATCGTCGCGGTGCACGACGGCGACCGGCTGCTGCTCACGCGCTATCGCGGTCGGCCGTTCAAAAAATATGCCCTCATCGCGGGCTTTAATGAGATCGGTGAGTCGATTGAGGACACGGTGCGCCGCGAGGTCATGGAGGAGGCTGGCCTCCGGGTCAAAAACCTCCGCTTTTACAAATCCCAGCCGTGGGTGTTCACGGACACGCTCCTGATGGGCTTCGTCTGTGAGCTGGACGGCAGCGACAGGATCACCGTGCAGGAATCCGAGCTGGCCGAGGCGAGCTGGCACCTGCGCAGCGAGCTGCCGGAGGATCACTCCTACATCAGTCTGACCGGTGAAATGATCGAGCAGTTCCGTCTGGGCCGGTTATAACGCGCAGCGTCCAAAAATAAACAGCTTCCCCCAGCGGCAGTCCGTCGTGGACTGCGCCGCCGGGGGAATTTTTCAGCCCCTGCCGCCGAATTGGCAGCAGGGGCTGATTTGGATTATACCGGGGAATTGCGTCCGAAGAGGCTTACTCGTACAGCGACCAGTTGGGGTCGGAGGTCAGAGCCGTCCAGGTTTCGGAACCCTTGACCGTGTAGGAATGGCTGTTGGTGGCCTCCTGCACGTCGAGGTAGTACCACTTATCGGCGGTGTTGTCGCTCCATGTCTTCATGCCGGGCAGGAATGCGTCGGCGGACTTGGGTGCACGGCCGGTGGCACGGTTGATCATAGCCATGAGTTCAGCACGGGTCACGTTTTTGTCCGGACGGAAGGTGCCGTCGGGATAGCCGGTGATCCAGCCGAGCTTGGCGCAGATGGCGATGGCGTTGGCCGCCCAGTACTTGGCGGACACGTCATTGAAGTAGTTCGCAGCGCTGGTCGTCTCGGAGAACTTGGCGAGCATGGCGGCAAGCTCTGCACGGGTGATGGCTTCGTTCGGGCGGAAGTAGCCGTTGGAGCTGTCGGTGATGACACCGGCGTTGTTCAGAGTCGCAACGTAGGTGTTGTACCAGCTGCCGGAGGCGACATCGCGGAAGCCGCTCTTGGTGGAGTAATAGGTCTTGCGGGAGCCTTCGTCCATGAGACGGAAGAGGATCGCGGCCGTCTCAGCGCGGGTGATGTTGCCCGTGGGCTTCACGGTGCCGTCGGGATAACCCTGGACATACGCGAAGTGATCAGCGGTATTGAGCTTCGGGGCAGCCTTCTTGACGGTGACACCGGGCAGGACGATGAGGAACCACTTGGCATAGATCGTCGTATCCTGCGTCAGCACAGTCGCAAAGTTGTACGGGGTTCTGTAGGTCTTGTCAGTGTACCAGCCGTCGAAGATGTAGCCGCCGTTGACGGGATCCTTGGGCTTCGCAACTGCATTGCCGTGACGAACCGTGACCGGGTCAATGCGGGAGCCGCCCATGGTGTCGAACGTCAGGGTATGGAAGTCCAGATCGTAGTAGACCGACAGGATGGTGTAGACAGGCTTGCCGTCCACGCCCATGTAGGGCTGGATAGCCGTGCCGGTCAGCTTGCTCAGCGTGCGGTTGACATTGACGTGATGCGTTGCTCTGTAATCCTTGATGACCGCGGTGACGGTGGTGTCCTTCTTGGCGCTCAGGTGCTCGACCTCAGCGTTGGCCAGATCATAGGTGCCGTCGGGCAGCTGCTTGATGTGCAGAACGTCGTAGCGGACATAGATGTCGCCGATCGGGGTGGACGTCAGTTCAAACTTGGCGTAGATGGTCTTGTCTGCTTCCAGAACCGTTGCGAAGTCATACTCCTCGGTGAATTCGGGGTCGGCATACCAGCCAATGAACGTGTACTTGTCCTTGGTCGGGTCAGCGGGTCTTGCAACTGCATTGCCGTGGCGGACCGTGACCGGGTTGATGGCGGAGCCGCCGTTGGTTTCGAAGGTCAGGGTATGCTCGTCGAGATCATACTTGACATCGATCGTCAGACCCTCTTCGATCTTGATGTTCTGCTTCGTGTCAGCGTCGTTGGTCGGATAGTGCTCACCGTAGTCCTTCGCGGTCACAGCTGCGAGCGCTTCAAACTTGCCGCTCAGCGTTTCGACCTCAGCGTTTGCCTCGTCATAGGAGCCGTCGGGCAGCTGCTTGATGTGGCGGACGGTGTAGTCGTAGGTGTTGGCCGAATAGGAGAACGTGAGAACCTTGTTGTATTCATCAAGGATCATCGTCTTGCTGGGTGCGTCCGGCGTGTAGCCGACCACGTCTGCGGCCTGCTCGGTCACTTCGGTGTCGAACGTCTGATCGGTCACGACCTTTTCAGGCGCGAGAACCTTATTGTCGCCTTCACGCAGGTATTTGACCGTGTAGCTCACGTCGGTCTTTGCCGTGTAGCGCCCGTAGAGTTCCCACTTCTTGGCTATGGACAGAGCGTTCAGCTTGTGACTGGCGGTGCCGATATCCTTTTTGGCTTCATACCAGCCGTCGAAGTCATAACCGGTCTTTTCGCCGGTCGGCAGGACGCATGCGCCGGGTTCAAGCTCGCTGACATAGAGCGTAGCGCTTTCGATCTCGTTGTTGTCCTTATCGAGGTAGTGGAGATGGACAGGCCAGTTCCAGTATGCCGTGATAACGCGGTTGCCGGTCGAGCCAGTGGGGATCTCGGTGATCTTCTGGCCGTTCTCGTCGTGCCACTCAAGGAACGTCTTGCCCCAGTCAGCGCCGGTCGCATCGGCCAGCGTGATGGTATCGCTCTCAACCGTGTACGTCGTGGGGTTGGTGCTGGTGGCCTTGCCGTCGTTGTATACATACTGAATGGTGTACTCAATGGGCGTAAATTTGCCGTAGAGCTTCCATTCCTTGGCCATGTACAGCTTTTCGACCTTAGCTTTTACGCCAATATCAGCTGCTTTCTGATACCAGCCGCTGAATTCGTAACCATCTTCTGCATTCGGAGTCCACAGGCTGTAGGTGGCATAGTCAACAGAGTCAACCGTGTCCATCTTCTTTTCTACCCACGCACCGGTTTCATCCGGGAGGTAGTACTTGACTGTGAACGTCTTCTTCTCCCACTGTGCAGTGAAGATCACGCCGCCCGCGGTGATGGTGTAGGTGTCGCCAGCCTTGAGGAGCGTTTCATCGGCCGCATCGTCTGCGCCGTCAGCGTCAAGGTGGTCGGCATCATTTTCAGCCGGAATGACTTCAACGCTCCAGCCCTTGAAGCTATAACCTTCGCGGGTCGGCTCAGTGGTGGGCAGGGTGATGGTGTCGCCAGCGAAGTAGAAGTCGTAGAAGTCGATCGCGCCGTCGTCATAGGTGTAGTTGACAGCGGGCATATTCTCGACGTTCTCAGCACCGGCTCTGAACGTAACGGATGCGAGGTTCAGATTGCCGGAGAGCTGGTAGCCGGCTTCTGCCGGATAGCCGGGCTCCATGTCCTCTTCGTTTACGGTCTTGTACAGGGCCGTCCAGGCGATCTTCTCGGCAATCTTGTCAGAAACGCCGGTTTCGAGGGCGATGTCGGTCGCCAGCTTCTCAGCAACTGCGCTCAGTTCTGCATCATCGTCGAAGTACAGATCGCTCGTCAGCGGCATTGCATCAAAGGTAAAGCTGCCGATAGAAATGTAGCCGAGGCTGTTGTAGCTGCCGAGGCCGAGACGGGACAGGGTCGCCTCATTCAGCGTGACGGGCGTATCGAACTCGCTCGTGGTCAGCGGTGCAAAATAGCTGTTCAGTCTTGCATACGCGTAGATGTTGTGCGGGGTGACCTTCCAGTTGGCGACGAGGTTCGTCCAGCCGTTGACGGTCTGGCCGGTGACGTCCGTGGTCTGGCCTTCGCGGCTCCAGAAGGTGAAGGTGTAGCCGTCGCGGGTCGCAGTGGGCGCGTCTGCGGTGGGCAGAGCCGAGCCAACGCGGGCCTTGGTGGTACGGAGGATGCCCTCCGTCTTGGAGTGGTCGTTCTGATATGCCGTCAGCGATTCCAGAGAATCGAAGTAAACGACAGGAACCAGCTCGGTGACGATGAGCTTGAGATTCTGCCAGTTTCCGGTGATCAGCAGCTTCTCCAATCCGGCGGGTTTATCCTGCAGACCGTCCAGATACCGCTTGTAGCTGTTGAACATGCCGTCGTCGTACCAGCCGCCGTCGATCTCGAAGTCGAAATCGAGATAGCTGCTCGGATCGATCTTCGTAAGGTCAATCGTATCGCCAGCAAGCTTATCGGCGGCGTACGGAACATCCACGATCGGCTTGCTCAGATCGCCGGACTTGAAGATCATGAGGTGGACGTTGGCCTTTTTGGCTTCCCACTTCGCAACATAGGTCACAGTCTGCGTGACCGTTGCCGCAACTTCGGGCTCCCAGCCTGCGAAGGTGTAGCCGGTGCGGGTCGGGGTGCCGTTGAACGCGGGGGTCGTGGAATCCTTCCTAAGGTCAGAATAGACCTGATCGGCGAAAACCTCTTCACCATCTACGCCGTCGGTGTAGGTAACGGTATATTCCTCCGTCACATGTACGCGGCCCTGCGTCTTGATCTGCCAGCTGCCCCCGGCCCAGATCAGCGTGACCGGAACGATCTTCTCATCGTTTTGGACATGTTTCAGGTTCTGGAACGTCGTGTTGAACTCGGCCACATAGCGTTCGGGGTAATAGCTGATGTCGCAAAGCCAGTCGTCCCCTTCCTGCCTCGGCTCGAAGACGAAGTAGTCTACATCGCACTCGCCGAGCAGACCGTAGGCGGCCGTATGCTGCTGCGAAGCATCTACGACGCACTTGACCTGAACAGCCATTTCAAGCTTTTTCAGCTCGTCAGCCGTCGGGGCTTTGGGCTTGCAGATGACTTCAACGACCGGCAGGTCACCCTGCTGCTGCCATTTCCTGTTCCCGTCAACAGTTGCTTCGGTGTCATAGCGGAAGGTGATGGTCAGCGTTGCGTCCTGCTCGTCAACGAGCCGGTGCTCGACGCGGGTGTCGTTGTTATATGCCGCCAGATTCGGCGCTACCGTGACCGTCGCGGTGACGTAGTAGCCCTGCTCGTCCTTCTGCACATCGCTGATCGTATACTGACGCGGGGTGGCAATATAATCCGCCTTGTAAGCATGTGTTGCTTCGTTGTTCTTGCAGACGATAGCAAAACCGCCGTCCAGCGCCGTGGGCTTGTCGGGCTTCACAGGCGTCTCGGCGCATTTGACTTTAATGTCAGCATCAATGCCGTCCGGGCCACCAATCAGGTGCCACGCGCCATTCTCCCACCGCCAGTTGATGCGGGTTTCCTCGTTTGGCTCCGTATCGGTGTGGGGTCTGCCGATCTCCTGATCGAACTGCGCAATGTATTTCGCTCTGTTCAGTCTGATGGAATAGATGTATCCATATTCCGTCTGATCCCAACCGAGGTCTTCGTATGAACCGGGCAGGATGCGATAGTTCTTCGTGTACGGATTATGCTTGGACGGATACTCGATGCACTGCACACGAATCTTAGCGTTCGCTTCCTCGATGTTCGGCTTCTGGTCGCCGGGCGTGTCCGGGGTCACTTCATGCGTGGCTTCGATCCGCGGGTTCGCTGCCGGTTTCACCCACTTCTTATTCGTCTTATCATAGGTGAGGTTGAACGTGATGGTCGGCGCGGTGGGGGCGTGCTGCACCCTCCAGCGCAGATTGCTGGCCTGCTGCACGAACCATGCCGTCCGGACAGTCACCGGGCAGATATATCCGCCCGCGCCATCGCTTACGACCTCGCCGATCGTATGTTGTGCGTCGGTCGGGTGTCCGAGCGGATACTGTACCGTATCATGCGTTCCGGTTGTCGTAACGCAGACAATATCTACAACAACGCCGGTCACGTCGTTTTCCGTGGGCTTGGCGGGCTTGTCGGTGGGTGGGGTGTTCGACTGCCAGACGGCGTAGAGTCTGGTGGCCGTGGCGGGTGTTGTAACCCAATTACCAGGTTGGACGGTGGGCGTTGTTGCGTCCGGTTTCCCATTCCTGCCGAGGAAGTTGTAGCCTTCTCTGGCAGGAATCGCGCTGGAAACGGTGAACGTCACCGGGCTGGTGCTGCTCTTCTGCGTCACCGGGTTGGGGCTTGGCATGTTGGTGACGAGATCCGTCGTGTTGGGGTAGTAGGTCAGGGTGTAGGTGACGGTGGGGGGAACAGCCTTCTTCGCAACCAAGTAAATCGTATACGTTGTCTGCGTAGCAGTCGTACCGGCGACGTTGAAGTCATAAATTGTGGGGTTCTCTTTGGCCTCTTTCGCCCAGCCAACGAATTCATAGCCAGAATCCAGCTGGCCTTTCAGCGCAGGAACGCCGACATTTCTGAACTCGCTGATCAGAATCGAATGATTGAAGCCAGAATGGCCTGTGCTATATTGGCATGTATAGGTCTTATTAACAGACACGCCATAGCTATAGCCAGTGTTGAACTCATCGCCGACATAAAGAATCTGGTACTTGATTGTTTGTGTTTCATTCGATTCCAGCGCCTGCGGACTGACACCGTCGTCAGCCGCAAAGGCCGACACAGGCAACATGCCGAGCACCATAATCAGAACTAACAAAAAAGCAACTAATCTCTTCTTCATTACTTCAGATCTCCTCCTTTTTTATTGTTTGCTTCTTGTAGTGAAAACTATCTATGTTGAAAATGGCTGCGCCATTGGATTTTCGCGGACGCTTCGCGCCGGGCAGGAGTTCTCTCCGTCCGGCATTCTGGGCACACGTCTTCATTTTTTCTTTATTATAACACATCCTGCCGCAATGCGCAAGGAAAATCAGGAGAAGTTTTCCAAAAATTTATGGGTGCTTTACGCGCCGGACGTCACTGCAGCGCAGGGGCTGCCGGCAGCGCCGTCAGAACCGTGGTCACGCAGCAGAAAGTAAACTGCCGCGCGGAATGAGCAGTATTCTTCATCGTATTCCCCCCAATTGAGGTTCTTTTATTTATTTTACCCTGAATATGACAAAAAAGCAACTGCCTGCCCATCCGCAGCGGACGTTGACAGGAAAGATTTTGGTCATTATAATAGAAGTATCTATAAAGGAGGATACGCTATGAAACGAAGCGAGCAGGATATCCGGTTCCAGTGGGACCTGACGAAGATCTACCCGGACACTGCGGCGTGGGAAGCCGCAATGCAGGAGGCTGAGGCCGCGCTTGAGCCGCTGGCCGCAATCCCCGGCACACTCGGCACGTCCAAGGAGGCGTTCAAGAAGGGGCTTGACACCATCTACGCCTCTATGTTCAAAGTTGAGTTGCCTTATACCTATGCGTTTTTGAAGAAGACAGAGGACGGCTCTGTTGCGGAAAATCAGGAAATGGCCGCCCGCGGCGAGAGCCTGATCATCAAGTTCAACGCCGCAATAGCATTCCTGAGTCCCGAGATTCTTGCCATCCCGGCAGAAAAGCTGGACGAGTGGATGCAGGACGAGGCGCTGGCGACCTACCGGCACACGGTAGACGATATCGTCCGTATGCGCGCGCATACGCTCGACGCTGCGCGGGAGCAGATGCTGGCGCTGCTGGGCGACGCAGCAGGCACGCCGAAGGCCGCGTTTGAGATGCTGACCAACGTTGACCTGCAGCTGCCGATGGTCAAAAATGAGGCGGGCGAGGAGGTACGCCTTACCGCCGGTACGTTCCCTGTCTTCCGCGAGAGCCGCGACCGCTCCGTGCGCGAGGGTGCGTTCCGCGCCATGTTCGGCACCTACCGGCAGTTCGGCGACGCCATTGCCACGCTCTATGGCGGCTCCGTCAAATTCGACACCTATTTCTCCAATCAGCGCGGCTACGCCTCCGCGTGCGAGGCGGCGCTGGACGGCGGCAATGTGCCCGTGTCCGTCTATGACAGCCTGATCGAGGCCGTGCACGAGAGCCTGCCCTCCATGCGCAAATATCTTGAATTGCGCCGCCGCGCGCTCAAGCTCGACAAAATCGACGTGTTTGATCTGTATGTCCCCATCGTGGAGGACGTCGACTATCCCATCGCGTTTGAGGACGCGAAGGAGCTGGTCAAGAAGGCGACGCTGCCGCTGGGCGAGGAATACCAGAAGCTGCTGGACCGCGCGTTCGCCGAACGCTGGGTCGACGTGTATGAGAACGACGGCAAGCAGTCCGGCGCGTTCTCGTGCGGCGTGTTCGGCGTGCATCCGTATGTGCTGATGAACTATGCCGGGACGCTCAATGACGCGTTCACGCTGGCGCATGAGTTGGGCCACTCCATGCACTCCTGGTTCTCCGATACGACGCAGGATTATGTCAACCACGATTACCGCATCATGGTCGCCGAGGTCGCCTCGACGGTCAACGAGGTTCTGCTGACCAAGTATCTGCTGAAGACCGAGACGGACGAAAAGCGCCGCGCATACATCCTCAACCACTTCCTTGAGAGCTTCCGCACGACGCTCTACCGGCAGACGCTGTTCGCAGAGTTCGAGCGCAAGGCGCACGATCTCTACGCTGCGGGCCAGCCGCTGACGGCCACATCGCTCAACAAGGTCTATCACGATCTCGAAGCCACCTATTATGACGGCATCGGCATCGACGCGGACATCGACCCCGAATGGTCGTATGTCCCCCACTTCTACCGCGCGTTCTACGTCTATCAGTACGCGACCGGCTTCTCCTCCGCCGTGGCCATCGCCGAGCATATCCTGACAACCGGCGACGCAAGCGGCTATCTGAAGTTCCTCACGACCGGCGGCAGCGATTATCCGCTCGAAGAGCTCAAGATCGCAGGCGTTGACCTCACGAAGCCCGACACCGTCCGCAGCGCGCTGCGCG
>OLWC01000600.1_pt1 | contig 15344 bp, 9 predicted proteins | sample 1673911 | NCBI WGS metagenome assembly OLWC01 (sample SAMEA103958134, study PRJEB25191) | human gut metagenome
AACAACACAGTACTACATGGTCATGGCGGCTTTGTAGTGGGCAGTGAAATGTCCGGAGGTGTGAAAAACATCTATGTGGCAGACTGTACTTTCCTCGGTACAGATGTCGGTTTACGATTCAAAAGTACCAGAGGACGTGGCGGTGTTGTAGAAGGAATCTACATTCACAACATCCACATGATTGACATACCTCACGAACCACTACTGTTCGATTTATTCTATGGCGGTAAAGCAGCCGGCGAAGAGACGGAAGAAGATCTGAAAAGCCGCATGAAAGCATCCATACCTGAAGTGACTGTCGAAACACCTTCTTTCCGCAATATCCACATCTCCAACATTATCTGTAAAGGTTCCGGGCGTGCCATGTTCTTCAATGGATTGCCTGAAATGCCCATCAGGAATGTAACAGTAAAGAATGTGATCATCAGTGATGCCAAAGAAGGGGTTGTCATCAGCCAGGCAGAAGGTGTTGTACTGGAAAACATACGCATAGAGACTAAAGGACATACACTGAATGTCAAGAATGCCAAAAACCTGACTGTCGACGGAAAAGTTTATGAAGAACTGGGTGCAAAAGGACAGATTCTGAGCCTCAAATAAGATACATTCCAGAAAAAAAGAAGAAAGCCACAATATCATTATATAGAGTAAAAAGCTCAAATAGCAGACTATTTTATCCTTAAAAGATAGACGGTCTGCTATTTTTTCCGTTACTTTTGTGACAAAGAAATACAACGTATAATATCAGCTTTAGAAGCATGAAAAAGAATATTCTTATTATCGCTTTTCTTTTAGGGAGCGTCATCCTGCCCACCTTGGCTCAGAAACAGGAAAAGACGATTACGATAGAGGTACATAATAACTGGAACCAACCACAAACGGATGCACCGGTAGTGATCAGCCTACGCGAGCTTCAAATGGGGTTCAAGGTAAAGTCTGCCGTAGTCATGGAAGGAAGCGATGAAATACCTTCCCAACTGGATGACTTGAACAGGGACCGCAAAATGGATGAATTGGCATTCGTTACCGAACTCCCTGCCCAGGGCAGAAAAACATTCCGGATTACTCTTTCTTCGGAAAAGAGCACGAAGACTTATCCTGAACGGGTTTATGCTGATATGTTTATCACAGACCACCGCAAAGGGAAACATCAACGGGTACAGGCTATTACCGTTCCCGGTACCAGCAATATATATAGTATGGTACGTCCTCACGGTCCGGTGTTGGAATCGGAGTTAGTAGGCTATCGTCTTTATTTCAATGAAAAGCAGACGCCGGATATATATGGCAAATTCAACAAAGGACTGGAAATCAATGAATCACAATTCTATCCTACGGATGAACAGCTAACCAAAGGATTCGGGGATGATGTGCTGCGGGTATTTGACAGCTGCGGTCCGGGTGCCTTGAAAGGTTGGGATGGACAGAAAGCAATACACGTCACTCCGGTGGAGACCCGCACGGAACGTATCATCTCCTATGGACCGGTACGTGTCATTGCAGAAATCGAAGTGACCGGCTGGCAATATCAAGGTTCGGAACTGGATATGACGACACGGTATACCCTCTATGCCGGACACCGAGATCTCCGTATCGAGGCTTTCTTTGACGAACCGCTCAAAAAAGAGATATTCTGCACAGGAGTTCAGGATATTGTAGGTAATTCCAAATCTTTCTCCGACCATAAAGGTCTTGTAGGAAGCTGGGGTACGGACTGGCCCGTAAACGATACAGTGAAATATGCCAAAGAAACAGTAGGACTCGGCACCTGCATTCCTCAACGTTATGTGAAATCGGAGGAGAAAGATAAAGCGAACTTCCTTTATGCAATTACTGCTCCGGGAAGTAACTATTTCCGGTATCACACCACGTTCACTTCCATGAAAGAAACTTTCGGATATAAAACCCCGGAAGCGTGGTTTGCTTATCTCCGCCAATGGAAAGAAGAACTGGCACATCCCGTCACTGTGAAAATTAAGGATATCTGTATAACTAAATAGGGATTATGAAACGATTGACACAGACTTTAGCTTTCTGCCTGCTGACTGTTTTTACAGCAGTGGCACAGAAAAACTATGTATCCGAAGTATGGGTTTCCGATCTCGGAAACGGTAAATACAAGAATCCGGTGCTCTATGCCGATTATTCCGATCCGGACGCTTGCCGCGTAGGAGATGATTTCTATATGACTTCTTCCAGCTTCAACTGTCTGCCGGGATTGCAGATTCTACATTCCAAGGATTTAGTGAACTGGACGATCATCGGAGCCGCGGTTCCCTACGCCCTCACTCCTATTGAAACACCGGAACGTCCGGAACACGGCAACCGTGTCTGGGCACCCAGTATCCGCCATCACAACGGAGAGTTCTATATCTTCTGGGGAGATCCGGATCAAGGCGCTTTCATGGTAAAAGCCAAAGACCCGAAAGGTCCGTGGACGGAACCTGTTCTGGTAAAACCGGGAAAAGGAATCATCGATACCTGTCCGCTGTGGGATGAAGACGGAAAAGTATATCTGGTACATGCCTATGCGGGAAGCCGTGCCGGACTGAAAAGTGTAATCACCATCTGTGAATTGAATAAGGAGGCGACCAAAGCCATTACGCCCTCACGCATTATCTTCGACGGTCACGAAGCACACCAGACGTGTGAAGGCCCGAAGTTCTACAAAAGAAACGGTTATTATTATATCTTCCATCCGGCAGGCGGTGTGCCAACCGGTTGGCAGGTAGTGCTCCGTTCTAAGAATGTGTATGGTCCTTATAAATGGAAGACTGTACTGGCGCAGGGTGATTCTCCCGTCAATGGACCTCATCAGGGAGCCTGGGTAGATACTCCTTCCGGAGAAGACTGGTTCTTCCACTTCCAGGATGTAGGCGCTTACGGTCGCCTTGTCCACCTGCAACCTATGAAATGGGTGAATGACTGGCCTGTAATAGGTATCGACAAGGATGGTGACGGCTGCGGCGAACCGGTACTGACCTACCAAAAACCGAATATAGGAAAGACATATCCCATCTGTACACCGCAAGAAAGTGACGAATTCGACGGATATACGCTCTCTCCGCAATGGCAGTGGCATGCAAACATCAATGAAAAATGGGCATACTATGCCGGAGACCAAAGTTATGTCAGACTGTATTCTTATCCGGTGCCACAGGATTATAAGAATCTGTGGGATGTAGCTAACCTGTTGTTACAAAAAACTCCTTCCGACAATTTCACCGCCACAATGAAACTGACCTTTACGCCTAACCCCAAACTGAAAGGTGAACGTACAGGTTTGGTAGTAATGGGCAGAGACTACGCCGGACTGATTCTGGAAAACACGGACAAAGGTCTCGTTCTGTCCCAAATCGAATGTAAAAAGGCAGATAAGGGACAACCGGAACAGACAAACTCTTCAATCGATCTTACTCAAAACACAGTTTATCTAAAGGTACGCTTCAGCTGTGACGATAAAAAGATCAAAGCCAGCGAAGGAGGAAACGACCTCATTGTGATGTGCAACTTCAGCTATAGTCTTGACGGAAAGAAGTTCTCTCCATTAGGCAACCCTTTCCAAGCTAAAGAAGGACAATGGATTGGCACCAAAGTCGGCATGTTCTGCACCCGTCCGGCTATAGTTACCAACGATGGAGGATGGACAGATGTAGACTGGTTCCGGATTACAAAGAAATAACCTATTGGTCCGGATTCAGTAAGAAGGCATTGCGCAAGCAGTGACAATAGGTTGGCACAACTGTGCCATCGCATTGGCACGCCCGTGCCACCGTACTGGCACAGTTGTGCCAATGCGGTGGCACGGCCTCTTCTCCAGATGCCTTGACTGGAGCATTCTACAGTTATCAGTAATCCGTTTTTTATTCCTATCTTTGTAAGCAGAAAGAAAGGAAAACAGGATTAACATTTAAAACAAGAAGTTCAATGAAGAAACTAGTCATTTTCGATTTGGATGGTACATTACTAAATACCATTGCCGACCTTGCACATAGTACAAATTATGCCTTGAATAAGTTAGGATATCCCACACATGAGATCGAGAAATATAACTTCATGGTAGGAAATGGCATCGACAAACTTTTTGAGCGTGCCTTGCCGGAAGAAGAAAAGTCCAAAGAGAATGTACTGCGCGTACGCAAGGAATTCGTCCCTTACTATGACATTCATAATGCCGATGACAGCCGCCCTTATCCCGGTATTCCGGAATTGCTCTCATACTTACAGGATGCAGGTGTTCAGATTGCCGTAGCTTCCAACAAGTATCAGACAGCCACTCAAAAATTAGTCGACCACTATTTCCCGGAAATTCATTTTACAGCTGTATTCGGATAACGGGAAGGAGTCAAAGTTAAACCCGATCCGATTATTGTATCCGATATTCTGGAAGTTGCCAAAGTAGCCAAAGAAGAAGTGCTGTACGTAGGTGATTCCGGCGTGGATATGCAAACGGCTGCTAATGCAGGAGTGACTGCTTGTGGAGTGACGTGGGGTTTTCGTCCGCGTACGGAACTGGAGAAATTCAATCCTTCGTATATTGCAGATACTGCCGGAGAAATCAAAAAACTTATTCTATAGTATAAGAAGAATGACCGTACGATATCTCTATGCAAGTCATATTGGCATAGATACACCTTACGGTCATTCCTCAATATCTCCGGGAAGGGCTTTTGACTGCGCTTCTTGTAAGGTGGCAAAAGGCTTGTCAAGCGTGCCCGCATTTGAATCATCACCGTTGGTAGCTACCAAATAATTCGTAGCCGAAAGAGACAGGAAACACCCCATAAAAAAAAGACTAATACCTATATGCTTCTTCATTTGCCTGTATTTTAAAACCTATTGATAACTAATTTCCATTTTACTGTTAATTGTGTGCTTCTGTGTAACCTGACTCCTCTCTTCTACTATTAAACAAATACACCGTAACGGGAGTTTCTTTCCAGTTACCGTTTTCATGCCGCTAAATTACAGCTTTCTTTATAGTTTAGAATGTACATACGTACACAAAGCCTAGAAAATCGTATTTCACCTGAGATTTACATCAAGAGTGAACGATAATACATCGTTTCCTTGTTTTTCCGTACGCTATTACATTCTCTATTCTAAAAAGAAAATTAACTTTGTAACCATTAATAATAATGTAGAATCGTAGAAATCAAATATGAAAAATGCACTGCTGATATTCGCATTCTTATCTTTCTATCTCAGTTCAGTACATGCATCTGTCGAGATACGTTCGAACAAACTGACTACCGGTGACGGACTGGCGAATAATTCCATCCGATATATGTTTCAGGACAGCAAGGGATTTATGTGGATGGGAACCGTCAACGGATTAAGCTATTATGACGGTAACTCTTTTGTCAGTATCTACCCGGACCCTAATCTGCCGGTTTCATTGGCCGACCCGCGCATCCGGAATATGGAAGAAGATTCTAACGGTTTTTTATGGATCGCCACTCTCTCTTCTTTGTATAGCTGTTACGATTTAAAACATGGGCGTTTCGTCGATTTCACCGGTTGCGGAGAATACAAACAGAGCTATTCGAAAAAAATCATAGCATCCGACCAGTCTGTCTGGTTGTGGGATAACAATAACGGATGTCGTCGTGTCGTCTATCAGGATGGCCAGTTCTCGTCGCAGGCATACAAAAAAGAATCAGGCAACCTATCTTCTGATGAGGTATTGTTTGTCTACGAAAGCAATGACAGTCCCGGACATGTGTGGATAGGAACCAGGCAAGGATTATGGAAATACCATGAAGGCAAACTGGAAGCAATGGATACACAGGGGGAAAGCTGGGAACATATCTTTTCCTATGGCCAATATACCTGCATCATTACCGGAAAAAAAGAAATCTACCGCCACTCTCTTTCCAATAACCGACTGGAGAAAATCGCTTCATTAACCGAACTCGGAGATACAGGTGTTATCACCGGAAGCCTCCGCCTGCAACATCAATGGGTGATGTTTACCGCCACCGGCAGTTACATCCTGGATCCCGTTACAGGAAAGCTGCGCCGGTTCTCCCGCCTGAATATAAAAAACGGTAATGTCACCAGAGACAATAAAGGGAATGCATGGGTACACAACTATACCGGCAATGTATGGTATGTCAATACCAGCACAGGGGATATCAAGCCCTTTCAGTTTCTTTCATCCGAGCATTTGGGATACATCGATGTGGAACGTTACTCTATTATCCATGACTCGCGGGATATCATCTGGATTACGACTTACGGAAACGGGCTCTTTGCCTACGACCTGAACACCGGTGGTCTGCAACACTTCACTTTCGAAGTCAGTCACTCCAGCCACATCAATTCCAACTATCTGCAATATATCATTGAAGACCGTTCAGGGGGTATCTGGGTCAGTTCCGAATTTTCCGGATTATCCCATCTCGAAATTCTGAATAAAGGTACGTTGCGTATCCGAACGGTGAAAATGCTTCCGACCGTTCCAACACCATCCGTATGCTCTTACGGGGTAAAAACGGGAATGTATTTATGGCAAACCGCATGGGTACCTTATATGAGTATGATGCCGGACTGAAAAACATACTTCGCAAAGAGAAGTTCACACATAACGTATACAGTATGTGCGAAGATAACGAAGGACAACTCTGGTTAGGCATGCGTGGTATAGGGCTGCGTATCGGCCCTGACCAATGGTACCGGCACAACAGCAAAGACCCAGGCTCGTTATCAAACGACAATGTGTATTTAATCTACCGTGACCGCAAAGGCCGGATGTGGATAGGGACATTTGGCGGAGGACTGAATCTGGCTGTCAAAACAGACAACGGCTATCAATTCAAGCATTTCTTTCAAGACAGTTATGGGGAAAAACGGGTACGTGTCATTCAGGAAGACCGCAACGGCATGATGTGGGTAGGTACCAACAACGGTATTTATATCTTCCATCCGGATTCACTGATCCACGCACCCAAGAACTATATACTTTACAACCACGTTAACGAAACATTCCCCAGCAATGAAATCCGTTGTCTGGTAAATGATCACGAAGGAAACATGTGGATCGGCACAACGGGAACAGGCTTTGCTATCTGTAATCCGGGAGACGACTACCAGCATCTGACTTTCGATTGTTACAGTATGAAAGACGGATTGCCCAACGGGGTTATACAATCCATTGTGGAAGACCAAGACCATAAAATGTGGATTGCAACCGAATATGGCATTTCCCGTTTCACTCCCGCCACCAAGCAAATAGAGAACTATTATTTCTCTTCGTATACACTGGGAAATGTGTACTCTGAGAATACAGCCTGCATAAACACCGACGGAAGACTCCTTTTCGGAACGAACTACGGTCTGGTAGCCCTCGACACCCATAAGGTAGAAAACATGGAAAAGCCTGTATCGACTGTATTCACGGGACTCCATATCAATGGCACACACATGCTGCCCGGCATGGAAGATTCACCTCTTGACGAAACAATGTCTTATACACGTGAATTAAAACTGAAACACTACCAGAATTCATTTGTCATCGCTTTTTCAACCTTCAATTTCTTAAGCGGAGCATCCAAATATTCTTATCGGATGCCTCCTTATGATTCGGAATGGAGTATTCCCTCGGCACAGAATCTGGCAACGTACCGCAATCTTCCTCCCGGCAAATATCAGCTACAGGTGAAGGCTTGTAACGTAGCCGGAATGTGGGGAAAAGAAAGTACCCTGGAGATTGTAATAGCCCCTCCTTTCTGGCAGACAACCTGGGCCTATCTGATTTATCTGGTACTGATTGGAATTGCCGGCTATTTCAGTTTCCACATCATACGCAATTTCAACCGGCTGCGTAACCGCATCGCTATTGAGAAGCAATTGACTGAATATAAACTGGAGTTCTTCACCAACATATCTCACGAATTCCGTACTCCGCTTACTTTAATTCAAGGTGCTCTCAACAAGCTGGTCAATATAGAGAATCCTCCGAAAGAAATGCAGCGTCCTTTAAGAACGATGGATAAAAGTACGCGGAGAATGCTACGTCTCATCAATCAGCTGCTGGAGTTCAGAAAGATGCAGAAAAGCAAACTGGCTTTATCTCTGGAAGAGACGGATGTCATTGCTTTCCTTTATGAAATATTCCTGAGTTTCAAGGATACAAGCGAATCCAAACATATGGATTTCAGCTTCGAACCGTCACAACCTTCCTATAAAATGTATATTGATAAAGGCAACTTAGACAAGGTTACCTATAATCTGCTGTCCAACGCTTTCAAGTACACGCCTTCTAACGGAAAGATTATATTCAAAGTAGACATTCTGGAAGACAAGCAACAACTCCGCATCCAAGTAATAGATAACGGAATTGGCATACCCAAAGAAAAGCGTTCCGAACTGTTCAAGCGTTTTATGCAAAGCAGCTTCTCCCACAGCAGTGTCGGAGTAGGGCTCCACTTGACGCATGAACTGGTCAATGTACACAAAGGCAGCATCAGCTATGAGGATAATGAAGGGGGAGGCTCCGTCTTTACCGTCATACTGCCAACTAATTCAGAAATCTATCAAGAGAAAGATTTCCTGGTCCCCAACCAGCTATTAATCGAAGAAGAGGAGCAACAACATGCCAAAGAGTTTATCCGGGAAGAAAAGCCGGAAGAGACCTTCCAGCCTCCTGTCGATCCGTTGAACAAACGCAAAGTCCTGATTATAGAGGATGATACTGATATCCGCGAATTCTTAAAAGAAGAAGTGGGAGTTTACTTTGAAGTAGAAGTAGCTGCCGACGGAACATCCGGGTTTGAAAAGGCAAGCACGTATGATGCAGATTTAATTATTTGTGATGTCCTGATGCCGGGAATGAGCGGATTTGAAGTGACACGCAAGCTTAAAAATGAATTTACGACCAGTCATATCCCCATCATATTACTGACTGCTCTCGATATAGAAGAGAAATACCAGGAAGGAATTGAATCCGGAGCTGATGCGTATATCACGAAGCCATTCAATGTCTCTTTACTACTGGCAAGAATCTCCAAGTTAATCGAGCTACGGGATAAACTGCGCCAAAAATATTCCAACGAACCGGGATTGGCTCATTCCATTATTTGTACCAATGACAAGGATCAGAAGTTCTCGGCGAAACTAAATGAGGTATTGAATGAGCACATGACCGACACTGAATTCTCGGTCAATGACTTTGCCGGAATAATGGGATTAGGGCGTACTGTGTTCTATAAAAAAGTGCGGGGAGTAACCGGTTATTCTCCTTATGAATATTTACGTGTCATACGATTGAAAAAGGCTGCTGAAATGTTATTGACAGAAGATCTCACTATAGCCGAAGTCGCCTACAGCGTAGGTATCAATGATCCGTTCTACTTCAGCAAATGTTTCAAAAGCCAGTTCGGAGTATCTCCTTCCGCCTATCGGAAAAAGCTGCCGGAGGGTGAAAATGAACCGACAAATGACGTCGACGTATGATCTTACATGTTTTCCGTACTAATTTAAAGGGTGTTTATTGGACTGATGTGCTTTCTTTGCCAATGAAAAATTAATCATTAAGAAATCATGAGAAACAAACTCTTTTTATTTGTATTTCTGTTTGCAGTGCTGGCTATTGTTGATAGCCATGCTTTCGAACGCAAAAAATACAATTTCAACAGTGAATGGCGTCTGCAAATCGGAGACTTTCCCGAAGCTAAACAATCTCAATTCGACGATAGCCGGTGGAAAGCAGTCACTTTACCGCATGCCTTTAATGAAGACGAAGCTTTCAAAGTATCTATCGAACAGCTGACGGACACAGTGGTATGGTATCGGAAACATTTTCGAATTCCGGCTTCCGGTAAAAAACAAAAAGTATTCATCGAGTTTGAAGGAGTGCGCCAAGCCGGTGACTTCTATTTGAACGGGCAATATCTGGGCAAACATGAAAACGGAGTAATGGCGGTAGGCTTCGACCTGACTCCCTACATCAAAGAAGGGGACAATGTACTGGCAGTACGTACAGATAATGACTGGATGTATCGCGAAAAAAGTACCAACTCCAAATTCCAGTGGAACGACCGTAACTTCAACGCAAACTACGGCGGCCTGCCCAAGAATGTATTCTTGTACGTTACAGATGAAGTGTATCAGACTCTTCCTTTATACAGTAATCTGAAAACTACCGGAGTTTATATCTATGCTAAAGATATCGACGTAAAAGGACGCACTGCCACCATCCATGCAGAATCGGAAGTAAAAAACGACAGTCGTGAACCACGCCAACTCAGCTACCAGGTAGTCTTGCTGGATGCTGACGGCAAACAGGTGAAAAGCTTCGAAGGTGAGAAAGTAACCTTACAAGGTGGCGAAACTAAAATAGTGAAAGCTGCTTCCAAAGTAGATAACCTCCATTTCTGGAGTTGGGGATATGGGTATCTTTATACTGTTCAAACGATTTTAAAAGACAATAAGAATCAAGTCTTTGATGAAGTAAGTACGCGTACAGGTTTCCGCAAGACACAATTTGCAGAAGGCAAAATCTGGCTGAACGACCGTGTGATCCAGATGAAAGGGTATGCACAACGCACCAGTAATGAATGGCCGGCGGTGGGCCTCTCTGTTCCGGCGTGGCTAAGTGACTACTCTAATGGGCTGGTAGTAAAAAGCAATGGCAATCTGGTACGCTGGATGCATGTTACCCCATGGAAACAAGACGTGGAATCCTGCGACCGCGTAGGTCTGATTCAGGCAATGCCGGCAGGAGACTCCGAGAAAGACCGTACAGGACGCCAATGGGACCAGCGCACAGAACTGATGCGCGACGCGATCATCTACAACCGTAATAATCCGAGTATCTTATTCTACGAATGTGGAAACAAAGGTATCAGCAAGGAACATATGATAGAGATGAAAGCTATCCGCGATAAATACGATCCTTTTGGCGGACGTGCTATCGGCTCTCGTGAGATGCTGGACATCCGTGAAGCAGAATATGGCGGAGAAATGCTTTATATCAATAAGAGTAAACATCACCCGATGTGGGCCATGGAATATTGTCGCGATGAAGGATTGCGCAAGTATTGGGACGAATACTCTTACCCCTATCATAAGAATGGAGAAGGGAACAATTCTTTCAGATCCGCTGCAACCAATAAAATCCAGAAGAAAGTAGACGCACGCGCTTACAATCATAATCAGGATTCATTTACGATAGAAAATATAATTCGCTGGTTCGACTATTGGCGTGAACGCCCGGGAACCGGGGATCGTGTTAGTTCAGGTGGAGTAAAGATCATCTTCTCTGATACCAATACTCATTTCCGCGGGGTAGAAAATTATCGTCGTAGCGGGGTGACTGATGCCATGCGTATCCCTAAAGATCCTTTCTTTGCACATCAGGTGATGTGGGACGGCTGGGTAGATACGGAATGTCCCCGTATTTATATTGTCGGCCATTGGAACTATGATGATACGATAGTGAAACCTGTATATGTCGTATCGAGTGCCGATAAGGTAGAGTTGTTCCTGAATGGGAAATCGTTGGGGAATGGCGAACGGGGCTACCATTTCCTGTATACTTTCAGAGATATCGCTTTTGTGCCGGGCAAGTTGGAAGCTGTGGGATATGACGAAAACGGAAAAGAATGCTGCCGCACTCAATTGCAGACGGCAGGTAAGCCGGAACAAATCCGGTTGAGCCTGATTCAAAGTCCTGAAGGATGGAAAGCGGATGGTGCGGATATGGTATTGCTTCAGGTGGAAGTGATCGATAAAGAAGGGAACCGTTGTCCGCTGGCAAATGACTTGATCCACTTTGAGGTGGAAGGGCCTGCCGAATGGCGAGGCGGTATCGCACAAGGAGAAAATAATTATATTCTTTCAAAAGATTTGCCGGTAGAGTGTGGCATCAATCGTGCGTTGATCCGTTCGCTCACCACTGCCGGAACAGTTTGTATCACGGCGAAGGCTACCGGATTGAAACCGGCAGAAATTAGCTTCGCTTCTATGCCTGTTGAAGTAAAGAACGGTTTGAGCGATTATATCCCCGGTGATGAACTGGAAGGCAGGCTGACTCGTGGGGAGACTCCGCAAACTCCTTCATACAAGGTGTCAAAGGTCGATGTCGGCATTGTCTCTGCCATAGCAGGTGCCAATAGCGAGTGTGCGGTTAACAGCTTTGATGATAATGAACTGAGTGAATGGCGGAATGACGGGAAAGCGGGTACTGCATGGATAACCTATCAGTTGGAACGTGCCGCACGTGTGGATGAAGTCTGTCTGAAGTTGACCGGATGGCGTATGCGCAGCTATCCGCTGGAAATTTATGCGGGTAAAGAATTGATTTGGAGCGGAGATACAGACAAGAGTCTGGGATATGTCCACTTAGATGTGAAGCCTGTGTTGACGAATGAAATCACTATCCGGCTCAAGGGTACAAGTAAGGAAGGAGATGCTTTCGGGCAAATAGTAGAAGTAGCTGCCCCTGTTGCTAATGAACTGGATTTGTTTAAAGCAAAGGATGGCGATAAAACCGGGCACGAATTACGCATTGTAGAAATAGAATTCAAAGAGAATTTGTTGGAGTAAGTTTCTTTAGGGTTTGTTTCTTGAACTGTTGGAGGATGTATCTCTGTGTGAGACATACATTCTCCAATATTTTACGGTTATCTTGAAGAATGAAATTTAGAGTGAATAGAATAATCGTTATTGAAATATTTTCTTTTTCTTTGTAGAAAGAAAAATCATTGACTCTTATGGACAATTATCAACCGGCTACTGGTCGTTATGATCAGATGAAATATAAGTATTGTGGTAAAAGCGGATTGCAACTGCCTCTTATTTCTTTGGGATTATGGCACAACTTCGGTAGTGTTGATGACTTTGCCGTGGCAGCGGATATGATTAAGTATGCCTTTGATCACGGGATCACCCATTTTGATCTGGCAAACAACTACGGTCCTGTTCCGGGGAGTGCCGAAGCAAACTTCGGGCGAATTCTGAAGGAGAATTTTCACGGTTACCGGGATGAAATGATAATTTCCTCCAAGGCCGGGCATGATATGTGGGCGGGGCCTTATGGCGGAAACAGTTCCCGTAAGAACCTGATGGCAAGTATCGATAAGAGTCTCCGTCGTACGGGGCTGGAGTATTTTGATATTTTCTATAGCCATCGCTATGACGGAGTCACTCCGGTAGAAGAAACGATTCAGACCTTGATCGATATTGTCAGACAAGGAAAAGCACTGTATATCGGAATCTCTAAATATCCTCCTCGGCAAGCACGGTTTGCTTATGAAATGATGGCAAAAGCGGGTGTCCCCTGTCTTATCAGCCAGTATCGTTATAGTATGTTCGACCGTGCAGTTGAGGCTGAAAATCTTCCGCTGGCTGCCGAATATGGTTCCGGCTTTATAGCCTTTTCTCCTTTGGCACAAGGATTACTCACGGATAGGTATTTGAATGGTGTCCCCGAAGGTTCGCGTGCGGCACGTTCTTCTACTTTTCTCCAACGTTCGCAGGTGACACCTGAAAAAGTGGAGGTCGCCCGGCAATTGAATGAAATCGCCCGTCGTCGTGGGCAAACACTGGCAGAGATGGCATTGGCATGGGTGTTGAGAGACGAACGGATGACGTCGGTGATTGTAGGAGCTAGTTCAGTAAATCAACTGGCTGATAATTTGCAAGCTTTAAACCATCTGGAGTTTATTGCTGAAGAATTAAATGAGATAGAGCAAATACTTTCATCGTACAAATCTTACATAAAATAATATGTTCTGACATTCTTGAAGAGAAAAACAATAAATAGGGAAATATTTATCAATGCTCTCCGGTTTTGCGCTTAAAAAATATGCATAATAAACATCTTTTTAAATAGAATGATCATCCCTTTTAGCCGTTTAATCATAAATAGATATTTTGCGTAAAAACGCCAATAATAATTTTATATATATTTGTGACCTATATCTTAATAGATAAGAATATTAACTAAAATTATTGTGTATGAAAAAGTTTATAATGAGGTCCAGTTTTGCGCTGGTCATGTGTTGTCTGCTTTTTGCAGCGTGCAGTAAGGATGATAATACGGATGTAAACACCGCATCCGTCACTGGATATTGGGTTTGTTATTATCAGTGTTGGAGTGAGGATGGCGAAACATGGGAGAGTAACTATAATGGTGATGACTATTACATTAACTTCAGTAGTCACTTGGCAGATGGTAAGTATGAGGGGGATATAGACAGTGGTAGCGACCAACTTTTGGAACTGATGGGACATTACTCTTTTGCCTGGACTATATCTGGTAACAAAATCAAAGTTGCATTGAGTGATAGTTGGACTGAAGAATGGCAGGTCAAATCTCTCAAAGGTGATGAGATGACACTTCAATGGAAAGACGAAGAAGTTGACTATACAATTATTGCTAAATTCAAAAAACAACCTGAGTAGTTAATATGAATTTGGTTAATAATGGGAAGAAATAGAAAAAAATAGAGAAAGTATGATTGCATCGGTGTTCTTGCCATTCGTGCAAAGAGCATAAGACCAGATAGTTATTTGTTCTTGAGATGTGTATAGATAAAAATAGTATGATTCATGCAGGACGACTTATTGAACGCACACTTCACGACCAAGGGCGTACGGTCACTTGGTTCGCTGAACAATTGTGTTGTACACGTCCAAATGTCTATAAAATATTTCAGAAAGAAAATATTGACATTCATCTCCTTTGGCGTATCTCCTGTATTCTCGAACATGATTTTTTTCGTGACCTCTCTGATAGCATTGATGTTCGGGTTTCTTTGAGTGTCTCCAAATAGGACACAGTTTTGTATCGCTCTTGGAACTATGTTTTTCTCTACAAGTATACTCCTTTAGCATATCTTTGCGCTGTATTAACATATAATCACAAAAGAAAATGAAAAAGCTATTTCTAATTATCATGCTGGCTTTTGGTTGTGCAATCGGGACATATGCACAAAAGACTGTCTTCAAATTTCGTGATGCACAGGCACGTGCAGGAGATGCAGTGACTGAGGTTTGTGTAAAACCCACAGTTGTTGAGGTGAAAATACTCGAAGAAAAAGGGCGTATAAAGGATGAATGGACACTGAGCAAAGAAGAAGTGGAAGTTGCCATGAAAGGGGAACTTGATAATATCCGTGCATGGGGAACTTATTTGTCCACTATCAAGAATGACTGTGATGTGATCATGGGAGCTACTTTTAAGATAGAAGACGATGAAAAATCGGGAGGATATACGGTTACGGTCGTAGGTTATCCGGGAGTGTTCACAAACTGGCATACTGCTACGACAGAAGACTACGAATGGATACGCATTCAAAAACTTTCGGGTGCTGATGATAGAACGAAAATAGCCCCCG
>OLWC01000603.1_pt1 | contig 15273 bp, 10 predicted proteins | sample 1673911 | NCBI WGS metagenome assembly OLWC01 (sample SAMEA103958134, study PRJEB25191) | human gut metagenome
TATGAAACAGATGATTTACGTCCCGACTTCATTTTAAAAGATCCCTCCACGAGAACACACCTCGTGTGTAGAGGAAAAATCGTAGCCAATTATAGCTATCGTGTGCAGGTATCTACATCCATAATGGGACATGCAATCCGACTATCAGAGGCTTATTTAAACTATGCAGAAGCATGTTTAATGAAAGATGAAAAAGATGAATCTCAAGCTATTTGGGCACTTGAAACATTACGAGAAAAAAAATTCAAAAAAGGGAGCAATTACCTCATTCCTTCAACAAACAAGTCTGGGGAAGCCTTATTGCAATTCTGCAAGGAAGAACGTCGCCGCGAATTTTGCTTTGAAGGTTTTCGCTGGATGGATTTACGACGTTGGGGGATGCCCTCATTTTCTCGCATCTTTGACGTTAACTCTGGAGAACAATTTAAATTTACATTACAAAAGAATGATCCTGCATACACTTTTCCTATACCAGAAAATGTTCTAGAACAGAACTTAGAACTAAAACAGATAGAAGTTCCCCAAAGACCTACATTATATGAATATTTCAACTTTGTAAAATCAGCAGCAAAACCATGTTCGTTCAAGTAATCGATTTCCTGCTGACGGCTCAACGCCATATCGCGGGTAAGGGTAATAATTTCTACCCCCGGAGCCAATACCAGGAAAGTCATATCAAAACGGATTTGGTCGTTACCCGCACCGGTTGAGCCGTGGGCAATAGCATCAGCACCTATTTCATTGGCATAACGGGCAATAGCCAATCCTTGGAAGATACGTTCCGAACTTACAGAAATGGGATAAGTTCCGTTGCGAAGAACATTACCGAATACCATGTATTTCAAGCTCTTTTCATAATACTCCCGAGTAACGTCCAAAGTTACATATTTCACTGCTCCCAGCTTATAAGCATTTTCTTCGTTCTGCTTCAGCTGTTCTTCACTGAAACCACCGGTGTTTGCACAAGCTGCATATACTTCATACCCTTTTTCCTTAGCCAGATACATTACAGTGAACGAAGTATCAAGACCGCCACTGAACGCAACTACTACTTTTTTCTTTTTTTCTTCCATAATAATATGTGTTTTTTCTATTATTTCTTCTTTAAATCGTGTCTTCCTCGTGTAAAGACGGATCGTAAAGCATCGCAGTACAAATACAGAACTTACGGTTTTTTGCCATCAATATATCATGATTGACACATCCTTCACAACCTTTCCAAAAAGCTTCATCGTCCGTCAACTCATTGAATGTGACAGGAACGTAGCCCAATTCCGTATTCATTTTCATTACAGCTGCACCACTTGTCAGACTGAAAATCTTAGCTTTCGGCCATCGTAAACGCGCCAATCGGAAAGATGCCGCCTTAATGCGTTTTGCCAATCCCAAGCCACGATAATCGGGATGAACAATCAACCCTGAAGTGGCCACATATTGCTTGTTTCCCCACGACTCAATATAAGTAAAGCCTGCAAACTCTTCGCCACATAAAGCGATAATCGCTTTTCCTTCTCTCATTTTAGTCGCCACGTATTCATGTGTGCGTTCTGCGATGCCCGTTCCGCGTACCTTAGCTGCTTCCCTGATGGTATCTAAAATTTTATCAACGTAAACTTCATGTGAGGCATCAGCCACCATCACATCAACTTGTTTAGCATCCATTTCTTATTCTATATTATTTTTATTGTATATTCGGTATAATGAGTGAAAGTGCGTTCTTCACCCCGGTCTCTGTGCAACCTTCGCGCACCACAAGCATAATGGTATCATCTCCGGCAATAGTTCCCAGAATTTCATCAAAATCTTTACTATCAATATCATAAGCCAAACTGCTGGCATAACCGGGACGAGTTTTTATCACAGCCAGATTTGCCGAGAACTCAATGGAAATAAAGCCATTATGCATTAATAATTCGCCGGCCGAATGCTGTTCGGTCATACGCTTATACATTGTATTATTAGGTAATACGTATACATAGTTCCCATTCATGCTGGCAGCCTTTGCAACTTTCAATTGCTTCAAATCACGTGACAGTGTAGCCTGTGTCAGGCGGAATCCTTCTTTAGCCAATTCCTGTAACAGTTCTTCCTGACTTCCTATTTCCTTGCAGGAAATTATAATTTTAATGGCATCCAGTCTGCTATTCTTGCTCTTCATACTGCATAATTATTCTGATTCGATTGCAAAATTACGCATTGTTTGGGAATATAGATACAAAAAGCAGAATATTTTTGCGCAAATATGCAAAAAAGTAGTGTTAAAGTTATATTTTAATCGAAAAGAGCCATACCCAATAAGGAAGTAAGACAGAAAAACAACTGCCTTTGTCTACTTTCGACGTAACTCAATCCTTTCGTGAAACTTTTCAATGAATATGCAGACCGGCAACTTCATACGGATATGTAAAAGTCACAGAAGGTCCTTGTTTTGCCTGTTCGTCTACTTTATAATATCCTCCGAAATAATGAATAAAGTGAGCATTTATCTCATTACGAATCATAGCCGTTTTATTCTCAAAACGCTCCTTTGCCAATGGTGTATTAACAACCGTCACCAGTAAAAGCGATTTTTCTTCCACACGTTTTACTGTTATATCCGAATGATAAAATTCCGTGTCCACGGTAGAGACGGCTAAACTTTCAAACAAAGAAAGTAAACGTGCCTGATCTGTTCTGACCATCTGTTTCTCCAAATCGGTATGCAACTCTGCATGCACACAGTTCTGCCCGTTTTTATCAGCCTCCTCTATCACAGCGCGAAACAGACCGATAAAGTCACAACTGCCTTCCACATATTTTATTTTCCCCGATTCAAGGCGAGAAAGCTCAAGGATATTATTCACATAGTCCAATAACTGTGTAGCATTCTCCTGAACAATCTTATTATAAGCAGATTTACTTTCTTCATCCAAATTATCCGCATCAGCCAAAATTTCGGCAAAACCCACCACAGCATTCAAAGGAGTACGTATATCATGACTGATTTCAAGTTTCAACCGTTCTTTAGCCAAATTATCAGCATGCGAAAGCTCGGCAGCCTTTATCGCCTCCTTTTCTGCCAAAGCAATTCTCTTTGATAGGTAACCGGTATAAAGATAAAACAACAGCATCAAAACCAATAGTACACCCAAAATCATAATAGCCCGAAGATAGTTCAGGTTAGTAATCTTTTGCTTTTCCATCAGCAATTCATTGATTTGATAATTCTCTTTTACTTGTTCCAACTGGCTGGTGGTTGTAGCTATACTCAAAGAATCCTGTTTATGCAGCAAAAACTTCAATGTATGGATGCCTTCGTTCCAGTCACCCTTATCACGCAATATCAAAGACTTATAAAAAATAAGAGTTTCGAATACATCTATATGTCCCCTTTCGACAAACGGAGCGACCTGGTCTATCAATGCGATTCCTTTATCATATTCCTGTATCCGGGCATAATACTGTAATTCCATCAATTGTATATTCAGCCAATACACCGAATCCACTTCCGGAGTAAGCAAGTTTTTGGCTTTTTCAAGGAATTCAGCCGTTTTAGAATAATCCTTATGATGCATATAATAACGAACATACCTGGTTTGGCAATCCACCATTACATCTCTCCAATTATTCACAGTCTTGGGCTCTTTAGACAACACTTCTTTCAACAAGCCCTCCATTTTCTCTAAATAAAACAAAACAGAATCTCTCCTCACTCTATCGGGGTCCTTAGAAGGCAAACCGGAAACAATATCAGCATATCTACTTGATAAACGAGAAAGAATATCAATGCGCAAACTCAATTTAGTCGTTTTCTTGCAAGCCCGATACCCTTTTAGAAGAGCTGCAAGTGCTTCATCCGAACGATTAAAAGCAGCATACGTACATCCCAAACTATTATAAGCAGCCACTATGCCATTATTACTTTTTCTCTCTTGTGCCTCTTTCAAAACTTCTTTTGCCACAAAAGCCGCCTTTTCATTCATTTTTTTAGAAGCCAGCACGCGACTGATAGCAGCCTTTTGTTCCAGATAATAATCATACTTGCCTATCTTGGAAGCAAGTTCCTGCAACTCATCCACCCAAAGGGTGATACTGTCCAAATCATGTTTTTTATCATAACAGACAGCCAGATAATAGGCACCCAAATTCTCATAATAGATATTCTGCTGCTTACGTGCTTCTTCATAAAGGCACTTGGCAAAAAACACATTATAAGGAGGATTCTGATGCAAATATGCCGCGTCCAGCAACACAGACAAACGAGAAGTATCTGCTGGTAAATGTTCCACCTTCCTCATCAAACTGTCACGAAAAGCAATCGTATCATCCCCTTTCCATCCCCGGGAAAAGAGACATGAAAACGAAATCAGACAAGATACCAGTGTTATAATTTTCTTCATATTATGATACTCTGCTTATAATAGTGTCGATTTATACTTTAACGGATGAGTGAAACAAAAACGTGCCCCTTGGGTATAATCTCCGTCAATCCATATCTTACCACCTACGAACGTCACTATCAGCCGGCAGATAGAAAGTCCCAAACCGGTCCCCTGTACAAACTCATTCAATTTTTCAAAACGTTCGAAAATAAGTTTCTGCTTTTCCTTTGGAATGCCGCAACCTGTATCCGCCACCGAAAAGAGAGCTGTCCCGTCATTTGCCTTTTCGAGTTTAAGCACAACAGAACCTTCTTTAGTAAACTTAACAGCATTCACCAACAAATTTATCAACACCTGCCTCAGTCGCGAATCATCTGTTTCGAGCTTCAACGAAGCAAGAGCTGTCTCAAATTCCAACCTTACATTCAGTTTATAAGAGGCGCGTATGGTTTCTATTACTTCATTGCATATCTTTACCGCATCATGCTCCTTCATATTGAAGTGAATATTGTCTTCTTCAAAATCCGACAAATCAAGTATATCATTTATCAGTTTCAGCAGTTGATGCGAATTAACACGGATAATCTCACAAGCTTGCTTACGGGAGTCGTCATCCATGCCCATATCCTCTTCCGACGCCAACAAAGTGGAGAAACCCACAATAGCATTTAACGGCGTACGCACTTCATGGCTCATATTAGAAAGGAACATATTCTTTTTGCGAATGGCATTCTCTGCCTTCCGCCTCATCTCCTCCTGCTTTCTTTTTGATTCCTTCAACTTGAATATTTTCTTCCAACTCAGAAAAATAAGATAAAACAGCACCAAGACACAAACAGCAATTCCGGTCACATAATAGCGGTTGGACAGAGTACGCCGGTGTTCATTCATAAACTTCAGCCGATCTGCCTGAAAACGAGTGCAAAGCCGGTCAATCTCCTTAGGATAATTCTTATTAAATACAGACTTCACATAAGCATATACGTTAGCAAACTGTTTAAAAGCCTCCTGCTCTTTCCCCATCATAACATACAATTCTGCCTTATTACGCATTGCATCAATATACAATCCGCGATTGCTCTGCGGTGCCTTTCCTTTAAAGAAACGGTCGTAAACATCCAACGCCTTTTCATATTCTTCCTTACTCTCATAATAAGCCGCCTCGGTTATCAACAGATGCCGGATAATCCCCACCGGCAGCATCGGTTCTAACTTCCAAGCCTCCTTTAAGTAGCTGTCGGCTTCATCCGGCACCCCCGCCTGAATACAATAGTAAGCATTATAATTATAAAACAATGCCTGTTCCACCGGAGATAAATCTTCCGACAAATACTCATTTATGCGCTCTATGTACAATTTAGCCTTCCCAATATTCTTCAAATGCAGAAGATTATCCACCAATTGCATCAGCAGTATTTTTGTAAGAATCTGATTATCCGAAGAATCTTTTAACTGCTTTAAAGCCTCTTCAAGTGATGTTCCCGCTTCCTCCAACCGGTTCATGTGACTATACACTTCACCAATTGCACTGAGCGACATTGCCATTCCGAATTTGTGGTTCATTGCCTGAGCTTTGGAGTACATCATATCACTTTGAGCAACGGCAATGCGAGTCTCTCCCCTAAGAATATGCGAACGGATTACGACCCTCTTCAATTCAAAATATTCATCATATTTGCCTATAGAATCCAATACAGTGGTCAGACTGTCCCCCAAAAGAGCAATACTATCATTCCTCTCTGTATGAATAAAGCCGGCATTTTGCCTGAATGAATGGATATATTTTTGTTGCAATTCATAAGATTGGGGCTGCCGTCGATCAGCATCCCACGCTCTTGCCGGATTAACATTTATCAAGCATAATAAAGAGAGAACAATAAGATGTCCGACTATTTTTTTCATTCTTAATTAAACCTTCATACATTTTTCATTGAGCGAAGGTATTGATATTCTGTCATTTCACCAAAGAAGTTACCAGAAAAGTAAGAATAATATGTTTTAGGGCATTTACCACGCAATCGAACAGTTATTATATCAAAAAAAGAGGAACAGTTTAAAAGAATGAGTTATTTTTGCAGTATCATTAATTCCTTAAATTATCAATTGCAGAAACATGGAACACACTTATTTCTTTGCAGTAGACCTGGGAGCCACCAGCGGACGAACCATTTTAGGTTGCCTGGGAGACGGCAAATTAGAGTTGAAAGAGGTTACCCGCTTTCCCAATCATATAATAGAGGCCTGCGGTCATTGTTACTGGGACATTTATGCCCTTTACCGCGAAATCATCAACGGGCTCAAAACAATAGCCAAAGACAACATTCCCATCCGTTCCATCGGTATCGACACATGGGGAGTGGATTTCGCACTTATCGGTAAGGATGGCGAACTGCTCCGTAATCCCTATTGCTATCGTGACCCACATACAGTAGGAGCACCCGAAGAATACTTCACGCACATTCCTCGCGAAAGAGTATATGATATTACCGGCATTCAGATAATGAATTTCAATTCATTATTCCAGTTATCGACACTACACCGCAATCATTGCACCGCATTGGAAGCAGCAGACAAAATTCTCTTTATGCCCGATGCATTGGGCTATATGCTCACCGGAAAAATGGTCACCGAATATACAATTGCCTCTACTTCACAAATACTGAACCCGCGCACCAAACGTTTTGAAAAAGAACTGCTGGACGTAGTGGGAGTCAGAGAAGAACAATTCGGCCGGTTTGTCTTCCCCGGAGAGCAAATCGGAGTACTGACAGAAGAGGTACAGAAACTGACCGGTCTGGGAGCTGTTCCCGTCATCTCGGTAGCCGGACACGACACCGCCTCGGCTGTGGCAGCAGTACCGGCTCAGAACGAGAATTTCGCCTATCTAAGCTCAGGCACATGGAGCCTGATGGGTATCGAAGTAAAAGATGCCATTATCAACAAAGAAAGCTACGAACAGAACTTCACCAATGAAGGAGGAGTGGAAGGTACTACCCGGTTCCTGAAAAACATCTGCGGTATGTGGTTACTCGAACGATGCCGCAAGGAATGGGAAACAACCAACAACAGTTATTCTTATACCGAATTGATTGACGCTGCTTTGGCAGCACCCGCTTTCCGCAGTCTTATCAATCCCGATGCCCCATGTTTCCAAAATCCGGCATCCATGATCAAGGCTATTGCCGGATATTGCAAACAGACCGGTCAACCTGTCCCCGAAACATACGGAGAAATGACCCGTTGCATCTTTGATAGTTTATCCATGCGCTACAAACAGATATTCAGTGTGCTGCAAAAGATTGCGCCATTCCCTATCGAAAAATTACACATAATCGGCGGAGGCTCACGCAATAACCTACTCAGCCAATTCACCTGCAATGCAGTGGGTGTTCCTGTCATGGCAGGACCGAGTGAGGGAACAGCAATCGGCAATATCATGCTGCAGGCAAAAGCAAACGGACTGGTAAACGACATTGCCGCCATGCGCCGTCTCATCAGTACCTCTGTAGAGACCGTCTCCTTCGAGCCGCAGAATACAACCCAATGGGAAGAAGCTTATCATAAATATCTTGCCTGTTACAGAGAGGATATTTAATATTTGCTATATTTGTAAATTACAGAACAATCAAATCAAAAAGAAATATGAAATCAATTTTAGACAATCGTCCCGAGCTGGCACATGAAGTAAATAAAGTAGCAGAAGTTGCCGGTTATTTATGGCAAAAAGGATGGGCAGAACGCAACGGAGGAAATATCACCGTTAACATCACAGAATACGCAGACGACGAAATCCGCAATATGCCTGCCATCAGTGAAGTTAAACAAATCGGCGTTACACTGCCTCATCTGAAAGGATGCTATTTCTATTGCAAAGGAACCAACATGCGTATGCGTGATTTAGCTCGCCGCCCCATGGACAACGGTTCTGTTATCCGCATTCTGGATGACTGCGCAAGCTACGTTATTATAGCCGACAAACCGGTTCAGCCCACCTCTGAAGTTCCTTCTCATCTGAGCGTGCATAATTACCTCATCAGTAAAGGTTCTCCTTATAAAGCATCCGTACATACGCATCCCATCGAACTGATTGCCTTGTCGCACAACAAGAAATTCATGGAAAAAGATGTAGCCACTAACCTGCTGTGGAGTATGATTCCCGAAACAAAAGCATTCTGTCCGCGCGGCCTAGGCATGATTCCTTATGCGCTTCCCAGCTCAGTAGAACTGGCAGAAGCCACTATCAAGGAACTGGCAGACTATGATGTCGTCATGTGGGAAAAGCATGGCATCTTTGCTGTGGACCGCGATGTAATGGCAGCCTTCGACCAAATTGATGTATTGAATAAATCAGCATTGATTTATATCGCGGCAAAGAACATGGGCTTTGAACCCGACGGCATGAGCCAGGAACAAATGAAAGAAATGTCTGTCGCTTTCAATTTACCTAAATAAGAATAAGAAGAAAGGGTATCAAAACGTTGATAACGCTGCTATTGTCACCTGTAGGGACGAGATATGCTTGTCCCCTACAGGTGATAATCTAACAGACTATACAACATCAATCCTGAGATTCCCTATTCAGTTTCTCAAACATTTTGTCGAATTCTTCTTCATCATAATTCAATTCACTGAAATCAAAATCACCAAAAGGCACCTCTGCTGCATCCACTTCTCCATCAGTCACTCCTTCTATACTGTAAGTAAAATCAGTGCCGATTGCCTCCATTATAATAGGTATATAAAGTTCTGCTTCCTCATCTGTATCGGCACGCAGGTAATGTTTACCGTTTCTGCCAAATTCAGCAAACGGTATCTCCTCCTTCTTTTCATCCAGAATATATTTCGTGATATCGAAAGAATCCTCAGAATCTATTCCTACAGCTTCGGCAAAATCGATAGCACCATACACCAACTTATGGGCATCGGCATACGCTGCTTTTTTCAAGTCTTCATCCATATCGATACGTTTCACCATCATTTCATAATCGTCATGATTCATATTGAAGAAATATTCGGAATGAAGCAAACCTTTACAATAAATATCCACCAAATAAACTCCCATCGTAAAGTGTCCTTGCGGATGTTGACGAGTGACAATAACTGTCTTTTCCCCCATATAATCCCATTTTGTTCCTATATAGCACTCTACTATCGGCAACTGTCTTGCTTTCTCCTTAATATATGCTTCCGGGGATAGCAGCTTTTGTTTTTGAGCTTTATTCTTTATCATAATTTTCGATATTGATTTCGTACTATGGCTGAGTATCCATTTCTGAAAAGTCAAAACCTGCTACCCTACCTTCACATGTATTAGACTTTTTAGAGACTCCAGTCCTTTAATGGCTGTAAAGATAGAAAAATATATTCCATAAATAAGACATATCCGAAGAATATTTACTACAATAAAAATAAGTCGGACCAAATAAAAGCATAGTCAGTATCCTTTCTTCCGCTACCTCTTTCCCGTTTTATCCGCTTCATCACTGCAAATCGTAAATTATCAACAGGCACAACACCAAACGATAAATTACACCTTTGCAAAAATAAATATAGGTATTATAAGGCAAAAAAGCTATCTTTGCCATGATATAAAAATAACCTGATGGTACCACCGCCGGAAGAAAGTAGAAAAAAGATGAAGAAATATACACTGAACATAACCGCAGCCATGCTTTTTGCTTTGGTCACAATCTCACCCGCCCTTGTGGGCAGCAGTTGCGTTGCTCCGAAAGGAGAACAGGAAGACACAGCAAGTACAGCCATAAAAAAAGATTTAGGTATCACCGCACTGAAATACAGCAGTCCCGAAGTGCCGGCCAGTGTCATTTTCTGTGGAAAAACGATAGACCTCAGCCGATACGACCGCCATGAGCGTATGGATCGCGAACTGCTGGCATTTACTTATATGCACAGCACCTCCCTGCAAATGATAAAGAAAGCCAACCGCTATTTCCCTATCGTAGAACCCATACTGAAGGAAAACGGAATCCCGGATGACTTTAAATATCTGATGGTAATAGAAAGCAACCTCAACCCCATCGCACGCTCCTCTGCCGGAGCCGCCGGACTGTGGCAGTTCATGCCAGGGACCGGACGAGACTACGGACTGGAAGTCAATTCCAACATAGATGAACGCTATCATGTGGAAAAAGCAACCCGTGCTGCCTGCCGCTATCTGAAAGATGCTTATGCCAAATACAAAGACTGGGTGGCAGTGGCCGCCTCTTATAATGCCGGACAAGCAAGAATTGCCAGCCAACTGGCAAAACAAGATGTAGATGATTCACTGGACTTGCAATTGGTGGAAGAAACCGCACGCTATGTATATCGTATCCTCGCTGCCAAGATTATGTTCTCCGACCCGACTGCTTTCGGTTTCCGGCTGAGAGCATCTGATTTATACCCTGCCATCCCTTATACCGAAATAACCGTAACAGAAGGAATAGCAAACCTTGCCCGCTTTGCCCGCAGCAAAGGAATCACATTGGCCATCCTGAAGAATATGAACCCATGGTTACGGGAAACCAGCTTAGCCAATCATAGCAAAAGGACTTATAAGTTGAAAATACCCACCAAAGAGGGCATGTATTACAACCCCCAAACGGTTGTCCCACATGATAAAAGATGGGTAGTGGAATGACAGTTTCTTTTATTCCAACTTCCCTCCGCAATATTTGCAATAGGCTGCTCCCTCTTCGTGTCCGTCTCTTCCACAGTGCGGACATTTCAGGACTTGCCTGCGTCTGTGTTCTTTCATCATTGATGCAGATACAATTCCTGTGGGAACAGCAATGATGGTATAGCCTATCAGCATCACCACTGCCGAGAGGAAACGCCCTAAAGGGGTTTCGGGAGTGATATCGCCATAACCGACAGTGGTCATGGTAACTATCGCCCAATAAATGCTATTGGGAATATTGTCGAAAGCCGTGCCGGGACGCTGTCCTTCAATCATGTACATCAATGTTCCGATAGAGATGACCAATATCAGCACAAAGAGGAAAAAAACAATAATCTTGCGGCTGCTATAGGTCAGTGAATGCAACAACAAGTTTCCTTCGTCCAGAAAATTAAACAGTTTAAAGATACGAAACACCCGAATCAGCCGGAAAGTACGGATTACCAGCAAATACCGCGCCGTGCCGAAAAACCAGCCTATATAAAGAGGCAAAGTCGCCAGCAAGTCAACAATACCGAAAAAACTTAAAGCATACTTGCGCGGCCGGGGAGAACAATAAAGCCTTAACAGATATTCCACGGTAAAGAAGAAAGTAAAGACATATTCCGAAAACCGCAAATAAGGCCCGATCACTGCTGACCAACCTTGAATACTTTCGGCAATCACTACCAGAATACTAAGCACGATAAATCCGATAAGCGCCACATCAAACCATTTCCCTGCCGGAGTATCGCTCTCAAAGATGACCACATAAATTTTATGCTTCCATTTGTCATTGTGCAGCAAATGTTGCCATTTTCCCCATATACCTTTCAAAAATGCCATTATATTTAAGAATAAGTTATAAAATAAGTACAATTATAACAAATATTGCCCGGTCTATCCCCATAAGAACTATAGTTTTTCACTATATTTGCACAAAACCTTTATAATTATTATAGCATGAAAAAACAACTTCTTACCGGACTGTTCACTGTATTTGCACTCGCAGCAAGCGCACAGTCCAATGAGTGGCGCAACCCGCAGGTAAATGCGGTAAACCGCGCCCCGATGCACACCAACTACTTTGCTTACGAAAATGCCGATGCAGCTAAAAAAGGACTGAAAGAATCATCAGCCAACTATATGACGCTAAACGGCACCTGGAAGTTCAATTGGGTGAAAGATGCAGACGCACGCCCCATGGACTTTTGGAAAACAACATTCAATGACAAAGGTTGGGACGATATGCAGGTTCCCGGTGTTTGGGAATTAAATGGCTACGGCGATCCTATTTATGTCAATGTAGGCTATGCATGGCGCAACCAGTTTAAGAACAATCCTCCCGAAGTTCCGACCGAAAACAACCACGTCGGTTCTTATCGCCGCGAAATCATTGTTCCTGCTTCGTGGAAAGGGAAAGATATCATTGCTCATTTCGGCTCCGTCACTTCCAATATGTATATATGGGTAAACGGCCGTTATGTGGGGTATAGCGAAGACAGCAAGCTGGAAGCCGAGTTCGACCTGACTCCTTACCTGAAACCGGGACAAAAGAACTTAATCGCCTTTCAGGTATTCCGCTGGTGCGACGGTACTTATCTGGAAGACCAGGACTTCTTCCGTTTCAGCGGTGTAGGACGTGACTGCTATCTGTATGCACGCAACAAGAAGCGCATTCAGGATATCCGCGTCACTCCCGACTTGGATACAGAATATAAAAACGGCTCATTGGCTGTGAAACTCGACCTGAAGGGAAGCGGAACCGTCGATTTGGAACTGGTCGATGCCACCGGCAAGCAAGTAGCCACGGCTACCGCCAAAGGAAGCGGCACTGTGACCATGAACGTAGAAAATCCGAATAAATGGAGTGCCGAGACTCCTTATTTATATACTTTGCGTGCCAGCATGCAGGGAAGCGATGAAGTTATCCCCGTAAATGTCGGTTTCCGCAAAATTGAACTGAAAGGAGGTCAAATCCTGGTCAACGGAAAAGCTGTTCTTTTCAAGGGAGCCGACCGCCATGAGCTCGACCCGGACGGAGGATATGTAGTATCTCCCGAACGTATGCTTCAGGACATTCAAATCATGAAACAATATAATCTGAACGCCGTGCGTACCTGCCACTACCCGGACAACAACCTGTGGTACGACCTTTGTGACAAATACGGTATTTATGTAGTAGCCGAAGCAAATGTGGAATCTCACGGAATGGGCTACGGTGAAGCTACTCTGGCAAAGAATCCGTCATTCAAACAAGCACATCTGGAACGCAACCAGCGTAATGTTCAACGTGGTTTCAATCACCCCAGCATCATCTTCTGGTCATTGGGTAATGAAGCCGGAGACGGCCCCAACTTCGAAGCATGTTACAAATGGATAAAGGCAGAAGACCCCAGCCGTGCCTGCCAATACGAACAAGCCGGCTTGAAAGAGCACACCGACATCTTCTGTCCGATGTATTACGACTATGAAGGCATGGAAAAATACGGTCAGCGTACCGATGCCACCAAACCGCTCATCCAATGTGAATATGCTCACGCCATGGGCAACTCTCAAGGCGGATTCAAAGAATACTGGGACATCATCCGCAAATATCCGAACCTTCAAGGCGGTTTCATTTGGGACTTCGTCGACCAATCCGTTCGCTGGAAAGGCAAGAACGGAGTTGAAATCTATGCTTACGGCGGCGACTTCAACCGCTTCGATGCATCCGACAACAACTTCTGCGACAACGGTCTGATCAGCCCCGACCGTAACCCCAATCCCCACATGCACGAAGTAGGCTATTTCTATCAGAACATCTGGACTACTCCTGCCGACCTGAGCAAGGGAGAAGTAAACGTTTACAATGAGAACTTCTTCCGCGACCTTTCTGCCTACTATATGGAATGGGAAGTGCTGAAAGGCGGAAAAGCAATCCGTTCGGGACGTGTGGATAATCTCAATGTCGCTCCGCAGCAGACCGCCAAGATTAAACTTGACTTAGGCAAGACTTGTCAGTGCACAGAATGGCTGTTGAACGTATCCTACAAACTGAAGAACCGCGAAGGTTTATTGGCTGCCGGTCATACAGTTGCCAAAGACCAGCTCACTCTGAATCCCTACAAGGCTCCGGCCATGGAGTTGAAGAATGTAGAGACCACCAATGTGGCTATCGTTACTCCCCAAATCATCGACAACCAGCGAAACTACCTGATTGTGAAAGGTGAGAACTTCACTGTTGAGTTCAACAAAGCCAACGGTTACCTGAGTAAATACGATGTCAATGGGCTGGAAATGATTAAAGAAGGCGCTGCACTGACCCCCAACTTCTGGCGTGCTCCGACCGATAATGATATGGGTGCCGGCCTGCAACACCGCTTTGCAGTATGGAAAAACCCGGGATTGAAACTTGTCCGCCTGGCTTCCACTACCGTAGACAATCAAGTACAGGTGACAGCCGAATACGACATGAAAGCCGTTTCTGCCAAACTTTATCTGGAGTATGTCATCAACAACCAAGGTGCCGTTAAAATCACCCAAAAGATGACAGCCGATAAGAATGCCAAGGTATCTCCGATGTTCCGTTTCGGTATGCAAATGCAAATGCCGAAGAACTTCAATACCATTGAGTTCTACGGACGCGGCCCGGTTGAAAACTACAGTGACCGTAACCATAGCACCGATTTGGGCATCTATCGCCAGAGCGTAGACGAACAATTCTATTCCTATATCCGTCCGCAGGAAACCGGAAACAAGACCGACATCCGTTGGTGGAAACAGTTGAATGCCGGCGGCAATGGCGTGAAGATTGTAGCCGAAGCTCCTTTCTCTGCCTCTGCATTGCATTACACCATCGAATCACTGGATGACGGCGCACAGAAAGACCAGCGTCACTCACCCGAAGTGAAGAAGGCCAACCTCACCAACTTGTGCATCGACAAGGCACAAATGGGATTGGGTTGCGTCAACAGTTGGGGAACCATAGCATTGCCTAAATATCAATTGCCTTACGGTGACTATGAATTTACATTCATCCTCTCTCCCGTAAAGCATAGTGTAGATATGGAATAAAAAGAGAACTCAAAGCATTGAATAAGGACAGCCGGATTTATCTTTCGGCTGTTCTTATTTATTTTATAAGGAAGTGCTGACTGAATACATACTTATAAAGTAAACGCAGCAAGAAAAAGCAAGGTTGATGATAATACAGCAAGAATGCAGTCTATTAAGCAGTTAGGTGTTTAACTCATAATACTGCATAAGCTGAAA
>OLWC01000622.1_pt1 | contig 14935 bp, 10 predicted proteins | sample 1673911 | NCBI WGS metagenome assembly OLWC01 (sample SAMEA103958134, study PRJEB25191) | human gut metagenome
TACCGGAGAACTGCCGGAACGCCATACGCACAACCCTGTTTCCGCAATGACGGCAGGATCCTGCCAGCCGACGCCCAGAGCGAGTTCGGACGCGACCGGATCGCGCCCTTCCAGCATGGCCCACGCGCCGCTGCCTCCCAGCCCGGAGCGTTTTTCATACGGCCATTCGCAGAGGGAAACCATGGGGGTGATGGCGCAGTTGACCACATAGGAGCCTTTTCTGGCGTAGCGGGGCACGTCCAGCCATCCCCCGGCAAAGTCCACGCGAAGCGGTACGGCAGACGGAGCCTTGATGCGGTTCACCAGCATGGTGGTGGAGACGGGAGTGAATTTGGGGGGCGTCTTGGGGAGCACCACGTAATTGGCTCCGACGCGGGCGCACAGCTCCTTCTTGATATCGCTGTAAAGGTCATCTTCCGTCACAGCCAGGATGTCCGGTTTTTCCTGAAGAAACTCTTCTTCAAAATCCAGGCCCTTTTTCATGCCGGTACCCAGGATAACCTTGTCAACCATGCGCAGGCTTTCCAGCAGAACTTTTTTGTGTTCGTCCGGAATGGACGGCTTGCGCTGCTTGTGGTGCCACAGCACGGGTTCCGAAGCGAAAGAGACGATTAGATAGTCGCCCAGAGCGCGGGCTTCTTCAAAGAACTGGATATGGCCAGCGTGGACGATATCATAGCAGCCGGAGACGAAAATTTTTTTCATGCGTGTAATGATAGATAATTAGTCTGCAACAGTATGCCCTATTGCCGTGCCGGATGCAAGAGCGAGATGAAAATGCGTTAAAAAACGGCGCGGACTACAGAAAGCCCGTGCCGTTTGGGGATAGGAAAAATCAACTTCTGCAAAAACGGTCAGGAAGCCATGGCCTCCTGGTAGCGGCGTTCCACATCGTCCCAGTTGATCAGGCGGCAGAAGTCTTCAATATAGTCCGCCCGGAGGTTCTGGTGCTTCAGATAATAGGCGTGTTCCCAAACGTCACAGACGAGAATGGGGACGAGACCGGGAATTTCCAGATTCTGATGTTTTTCCGCCCCGCAGATTACCAGCGTCTTGCTGATGGGGTCCACGCCCAGAATGCCCCAGCCGGAACCTTCCACGCCCTGGGAAGCCGCCTTGAATTCCTTCATCATGGCTTCCAGAGACCCGAATTTTTCCTTGATGGCATCTACCAGAGGACCTTGCGGCTCTTTTTTGGGATCAGGCGTCATGTTGGTCCAGTAAATGGTATGGAGAACATGGCCGGAAGCATTGAAGGACAAGTTACGCACCCAGTTGGTGGTGGCGGAAGCGTCCAGTTTCCCGTCCGCAATTTCACGGAGCTTTTCAGCCGCGGCATTGGCGCCGGCGACATAGGCCGCATGATGCTTGTCGTGGTGGATGCGCACGGTTTTTTCATCCAGCATGGGTTCAAGCGCGTCGTAGGCGTACGGAAGGGGTGGCAGTACATATTTGCCGTCGGCATAGCCGATCGTGGAGGGGTCTTGCTGTTTAGTCATCTTGTGCTGTGGTTGTATGAATGGCCCTGTTGCCCGAGCCTGGCTGATTGTTCCCAGCGCCGCCAATGAGGAAAGAGCAATAAAACGCCTTCTGTTCATGTCCGCGCCATGGGAATGCATGGGTGTTTGGACATGGATTGTTTTGGAGTTGTTCAAAAAACAGGAACCTCGGTGTTCTATTTTTCTTCTTGTAGAGGCAGCTGGGAAAAAGCTTTTCTACCTTCTGGCGGCTGCTGCCGGGCCCTGGGCTCCATAGGCGCTGACGCCCCTGACGGCGACAGATCCTGCATCCCCCAGGAAGGATTTGGGCAGGGTTACGCGGGTCTGGCTGCCCGGCAGAAGGATGCGCGTAGCCCACTGGCTGCCGTAGCGCGCCTGGACGGCCCATTTCCGGGAGGGATTGCCGGACGGCTGCCAGGAGAGGGTTACGGTGGAACCATTGTCCGCCACATAAAAATTCTGCGGTTGTCCGGGTGTGCCGGTTCCGCACCAGGGCATGGCGGGCGGAACGGCCATGGAGGGGTACAATCTGTTCAGGTATTTCTGGATGCCTCCGGCATTCCGCATGATGGATTTGATGCTCCAGAAGCATTGCCCGGGGGCGGTTCTGGCAAGGCTGCGGGAGTAGTTGACCTGCGCCGCTATTTCAGAGGCGGGGCGGCCCGGGTCTTCGCTGCTCATGATACGTGCCGTGGCAATGCCGGGCCACACCGGGCGTCTGGAGTTCTGGGCGGCCCACCATTGCATCAATGCGGGAAAGCTCTGCTTGGCCGGGCTGCAGCGCCAGTAAAGCTGGGGGGCCAGGTAATCCACCCATCCGCGGGAAAGCCACTTGCGGGCGTCGCACGCCAGATGCTCGTAGGCGTCCACTCCCGCTTCAATGCCGCCGGGAACGCCCGGCCTCCAGATGCCGAACGGGCTGACGCCCACCCGCACCCAGGGTTTGGAAGATTTGACGGATTTGTACATGTCTTGCACGAAGCCGTCAATGTAGCCCCGGCGCTGGGAGGGGGATTTCCCGTCTCCAAAGCTGGCGGGAGACCAGGCGCGGCCGGGAGTGGGATAGGGGTAGAAATAGTCGTCCAGGTGCACCCCGTCAATGTCGTAGCGGCGCACGACATCCATGATAACCTTCAGCGCGTGGTCGCGGGAGGCGGAGGCGCTGGGGTTTATCAGCAGCACGGAGCCGTTTCGCTTCATCAAATCAGGGCGCGTGAGGGAAATATGGTTGCGGCCTACGGCATGCTTGACGTTGGCCTTCGCCCGGAATGGGTTGAACCAGGCGTGCAGTTCAATGCCGCGGCGGTGAGCCTCCTGAATGGCGAAAGCCAGAGGATCATACCCAGGATTGACGCCCGGGCCGGAAAGCCATTGGCTCCACGGTTCCAGAGAAGAGCGGTACAGGGCGTCGGCATTTGGGCGCACTTGGAGAAACACGGCGTTCAGTTTCAACTGGGCGCAGGTATTCAGGATGTTCAGCAGCTCCGCGCGTTGGGCTGCTCCGGAGAGGCCGGAACGGGAGGGCCAATCAATATTATGAACGGTGGATATCCATGCCGCGCGGAATTCCTGGGGGACAGCGGGAACGGATTCTCCGGAGGTCTGCCACCCAAGCGCCTGGGAAGCCAGGGCCAGCAGGGAGCAGGAGAAGGCATGGAACAGGGGAAATCTGGTCATGACGGGAATGGAGAGGGATGTTTCCGGAACATTTAACGCCTATTCGGAGGATCTGTCCATGACGGATGTCGGAGGTTCCGTCATGGACAGGCGGCCCTCAGCTGGGCCGGGATGCCAGGCTGTTGATCAGGTGGGCGTTGAAACCGGCCCCGAAGCCGTTGTCTATGTTGACGACGGAAACACCGTTGGCGCAGGAATTCATCATGGCGAGCAGGGTGGTTACCCCGCGGAAATTGGCTCCATAGCCCACGCTGGTAGGCACGGCTATCACAGGAACCTTTACCAGGCCTGCCAGCACGCTGGGGAGAGCTCCTTCCATGCCCGCCACGGCCACCAGCGCAGTAGCTTGGCGGATGGAGTCCAGATGGGAAACCAGGCGGTGCAGGCCGGCCACGCCGCAGTCCCGGTACCGGACTACCCGGCTGCCCAGAAATTCCGCCGTCAGGGCGGCCTCCTCCGCTACGTATTGGTCCGAGGTCCCCGCGCTGACGATGCCGACGAAGCCCGCCGTCCGCGGAACGGGATTCGGAACAATGCGCATGAGACGGGCTTCCGGGTGCATGTCCGCCGCCGGAAAGGCGCGGTTCAGGTAGTCCAGAGCTTCCCCGCTCAGACGCGTGGCCAGAACATTTTGTCCGGCGGCAAGCAGGCTGCGGGCTATCTCTTCAATCTGGTCCGGCGTTTTTCCTGCGCCGTAAATGACTTCCGGGCACCCGGTGCGTTCCAGGCGGCTGTAATCAATGTCCGTATGGGAAGGAGCGGGTACGGTGCCGGCTCTGATTTTTTCCGCCGCTTCTTCCGCAGAAAGGAGGCCTTTTTTAAACTGATGCAGAATGGAGGTGATGTCGTTCATGAGGGTTCGTTCATGCTCCCTCTGGAATATCCTTCCAGATCCAGGGTGATGTGCCGGAAGCCCAGTTCCCGCAGCCGGCGTGCTGCAGTGGAGGCAAGCTGTCCGTCCCAGAACAGTTTACGTTCCTTTTCCGGCAATTCAATGCGGGCCAGGCTGTCTCCGTGAACACGGACACGGCAGCCTTTCAGCCCCAGGGTTCTCAGGAAAGATTCCGCTGCGTCCACGCGTCTCAGCAGAACTTCCGTTACGGGGCGGTTGTGTTCCAGGCGGGTCAGCAGGCACGCATAGGCCGGTTTGCCGCTGACTGATTCCGGAAGACCCAGCCGGCAGGCCAGCCGGCGGATATCCGCCTTATCCATGGAAGCTTCCAGAAAGGGACTCGGGATGCCGAGTTCCTGCAAAGCTTTGCGGCCTGGCCGGTAATCGTCCAGGTCGTCAAGATTGGAACCGTCCGCCAGCAGGGGGAACCCCATCTCAGCCGCTCTGGCTGCCAGGGAGGAAAACAGGGCATGCTTGCACAGGTAGCAGCGCAGGGGAGGATTATTCGCAAGGGCGGGAAGGATGGGAAACGCCAGTTTTTCCTGCCGGACGCCCAGGCGGCGGCACAACGCCGTGCTGTCCCGCACTTCCTCCTCCATCACGTAGGGCGTTCGCGCAGTCAGTGCCAGGCAGTGATCCGCTCCCAGGATACGGACGGCGGCGGCAAGCAACACGCTGCTGTCCAGCCCCCCGGACAAGGCGACGGCAATGCGTTTCCTGGGGAGAAGGACGGCGCGAAGCCGTTCAAACGGAGTCTGTGGCGTCGTTGTCATGGGAAGGTATGGGAAAAAGCCCCATCAGCTGGCATTGTTCCAGCGGCAGCCCGGTTTTTTCCGCCAGGATTCTGCAATCTTCAAATTCCGCTTTCCGGTAATGGGGACGGCCGTGCATGAAAGAAGTTTTTACATGAACCGTTCCATGGGGAGTGTGGACGGGGGCGCTTTCCCGGCGCAGAATATGGCGGAGCATGCCATGCTGCCTGATGCCCGGCGTACTGCTGTGCCGGAAGAAGGCTTCCCGCACGCGGTCCGTCTGTTCCGGCTGGCACAGGGCGCAAACCTTGACTGCCAGACGGCCTTTCTTCATGCAGACGGACTCCTGCCAGGTATCCAGAGCGCCTGCCTCCATCAGCTTTTCCGCCAGGTAGGCTGTCTGTTCCGGCGTCATATCGTCTATATTGGCGCACAGCTCCGTCAGCAGTTCCGGGGAAGTTTCCTCTTCTTCCGTTTCTACCAGCATCACCCGCAGAATATTCGGTACGGGAAGTCCCTGGCGGTGGCCGATTCCATAGCCGGTTGCGGTAATACGGCCTGCCAGCGGAGCGGGGACGGGCTGCGCCAGGGCGGCAATGTAGGCGGCTCCGGTGGGTGTAGTGGCCTCATGGGTGGTTCCATTCAAGGTGGCCCGGAAATGTTTCGCCAGCAAAGCCGTTGCCGGCGCAGGAACGGGCATTGTTCCGTGCTGGCAGGTTACGGTGCCAGACCCCAGCTCCACCGGTCCGGTGAAGACGGCGTCCACCCGGAGCATTTCCAGGCAGATGGCAGCTCCCGCGATATCGATGATGGAATCCACCGCGCCCACCTCATGGAAATGTACTTCTTCAGGAGTAGTGCCGTGTACGCGGGCCTCCGCCTCCGCCAGCAGGGTGAAAATAGAAAGGGCCGTCCGCTTTACGGTATTGGAAAGGGCGCTTGTCTCAATAAGCTTTCGTATATCCGCCATAGTCCGGTGATGGTGCGCATGGCTGCTTCCGGAGTGCCCTTCTTCCTCCGTCAGTACGTCAATCCGTGTTCCCCGGATGCCGTGCTGCTGCGCCCGGCGGCATTCCAGCTTCCACTCCCCGTGCACATGCAATTTGGACAGTTCCCGTTCCAGGTTTTCCCGGTCCGCTCCCAAATCAATCAGGGCGGCCAGATTCATATCTCCGCTGATGCCCGCGCTGCAATCATAGACCAAGGCTCTCATGATGGCCCAGTGTAGAAGGAAAAACTCCTGGCTCAAGGTCAAAATGAGCCTTATCCCGGGAGGGGGGCCGGTGCCTGGCGGACCGGGTTTGGCGGATTGCCGTCCGGTTATGAGAAAGATGCCCTGTGAAATACATTGCTAGGGAACTTTAAATATGCCACAATCCCTGCGGCGCTGACCAGCGCCGCCCCCGTTCTATATCATGTCCATTCCGTTCTTTTCGAAATTACGATCCCAGAAGCATTATCTTCAACTGGTTAAGCCGGAATTGAAGCAGGTTTCCGAGTTTGTTGAAGCGCAATCATCATGTTTTGACCCGGAAGTGGCCGATTACATGGAAACGGTATGCCAGTCCAAGGGTAAAATGCTCCGTCCGGCCCTGGTTCTGCTGGTTGCCGGTGCTACGGGCGGCATCAAGCCTGCCCATATCCGCCTGGGTGCTTTGCTGGAAATGGTGCATCTGGCTTCCCTTGTGCATGATGACGTGATTGACGAGGCCGACAAACGCCGGGACGAGGCTACGGCGAATGCCCTCTGGGGCAACAGCCTCGCCGTACTGTTGGGGGATGTCCTCTTTTCCCACGCCATGGTGCTGGGTACGGAATTCGGCAGCACGGAATTCTGCCGCAGGCTGGCGAATACCGTCAGGAACGTATGCCAGGGGGAGGTAGCCCAGTCCAGCCGCCTGTATGATCTGAGCATGACCCGCGAGGAATATTTTGAAATCATCCGGAAAAAAACCGCTTCCCTTTTCTCCGCAGCTACGGGGGGGGCTGGCTGGATTTCCGGAGTAACCCCGGAAGTGGAGGAATCCCTTTACCAGCTGGGGGATCTGCTGGGTGTGGCCTACCAGATTTACGACGACTGCCTGGACATGGTGGGAGATGAAGACGATGCCGGAAAGACGCTTCATACGGATGCCACCAAGGGCAAGCTGACCCTTCCCATCTTCAATTTGCTGGAATGTGGTGACAGGAATGTGGAAGCCACTCTGCGGGACGCCATTGAAAACCGTGAAGTGGTGGATTACTCCGCCTTTCAGGACAATCCCGTTTTTGCAGAGGCTCTGGACAAGGCGATTCAGGTAGCTCTGGAGAAAAACGAGGCGGCCCGCGAAATTCTGTGGCTCCTTCCCCAAACGGAATATCGTGAAGCTTTGGCGGAAATGACCTTTTACATGGACGAGCTGCTTAACGACTGCCGTATCTCCTGACCTGCTTCAAGGAGTTTTTGTCCGGTCATGCCCTCCTTATGTAATTTGTGTCTTCCGGTATTTTCCCAAAAGGAAACCTGCCGGAGGGAATGGGAGGAGCGCATGCTGGTTACGGCCTGATTGTTTTTTAAAACATGGTTAACCCGGCCACGCGCCCGGGGAACGGCAGTGCTTTCTTTATTCCGTTTTTCCGTACCTGCGCGCCCGGAAGGAGTAGGCGACCGCCACCACGGCGGCGAGCACGGCGTACAGGATGAAGCGGTCCGTGGAAATGGCGTTGGCTGATTCTCCGTTGGACAGGAAAAAAGTAATTGCGGCCACCAGCATGTTGCCTGCAAAAATAGTGAGGTTCCAGAAACTGGTGATGAGGCTTTTTAAATGCGCCGGGGCTTGCGTATAGGCGAATTCCAGGCCGGTGGTGCTGACCAGGATCTCAGAGATGGTGAGTACGCAGTAAGGAATCAGCTGCCATGCGATGGACATGGAGGTTCCTTCTTCCAGCCGGTATTGCAGGAAAGCGACAATCAGGAATGTAGCGGAGCTGAGGGCCAATCCCGTTCCGAGGCGCACCAGGGGCCTTGCCAGCGTTGCCACCCTGGGATAAACAAATACGGTGATGAGGGGGATGAACACCATGACGAAAATGGGATTGGCCGCCTGGATTTGGGCCGGCCCGATGGACCAGGAACCGCCCGGGAGCGGGATGGAAAGAGGAATCATCCTGCTGCCCTGGGATACCCAGGAAGAAGCCGTCTGTTCGAAAATGGACCAGAATGGGATGATAAAGGCGAAGATGGAGAGGATTTTCAGGATGTGCCGGGTGTCTTCCACGGCAGAAGTTCCGCAGCGCTGTTCTGCGTTTTTCCAGCCTCCGTGGAACAGAATGATGAAAAGGACTTTCCAGAAGCCAGGCTGCCCGCTGTTCCTGGCCGGAGGCGTTTTGTGGTATTTTTTGCGGCCCAGCCAGAAGACGAAAGTGGCAACTCCCATGAAGAGGCCCGGGACGGCAAACGCCCAACTGTACCCGTAACGCTGTTCCATGGCCGGAATGACCAGGAAGGAGAAGAAGGAGCCAAGGTTGATAGCCCAGTAGAAGGCATTGAAAGCCTTGGTCATTAACTGCGGGGACTTATTAGGAATCTGGTCTCCCATAAAGGCGGAGACGCATGGCTTGATGCCTCCGGCTCCCAGCGCGATGATGAACAGGCCAGCCATGAGAATGTAACGGCGCGCTTCAATGGTGTGGAAAAGATCCGCCGTCGCCAGAACTCCGTGTCCTACGCAGTAAAGCAGGGAAATATAAAGAATGGTTTTATATCGGCCCCAGACCTTGTCCGCCAGCCAGGCCCCCGCCAGGGGAAGCAGATAAACCATTCCCACAAAAATATGAAGGGTGGAGGTGGCCCAGTTGTCGCTCATCAGCAGATGGCCCGTCATGTACAGCATGAGGATGGACTTCATGCCGTAGAAGCTGAAACGTTCACAGGCTTCCGTTCCGATGATGTATCTGGACTGGGAGGGCAGGGCGCTCATTGGATAATGAAAAGGAAGGAGATGGAGTAATAAAAATGATGGCCTCCGGGCGGAGGCCATCATGGCGAATGCGTTCAGACGGCGTTCAGGGCCTGTGAGAAGGAGACGGGCTCACTGACGGTTGTCATGAAAAGGAAAACGTTAGCGTTCCTGGTTCAGGATGGGAGCGATTTCCACCTTATATTGGGTGATGCACGCTTTCAGCCAGTCCAGCATGATCATGGATTTTGCCTGGGCTGTCAGAGCCGGAGCAATTTGCTGGGTAGATTTGATTTGGAATTCCGGCGTATCCTCCAGTTCGCGCTTGACGAGCTGGGTCAGCAGGATGCCGTCCCCCGTGTTGATGGGCTGAGCCATCTGGCCGGGGTTGATGACGGAAGCCGCCTGGAATACTTCTTCAGGGGCCGGGAGCTCTTTGGGAGGGGCCAGACGGGAATTCATGGCCCGTTCCAGAAGAGACTGGAGCTCTTCCTGTGTTTTGGCGTTTTGCAGGTTGACGCTGCTCAAGAGTACGTTTGGATTGACAAAGGGACCGTAAGAGGAAGTTTTGGCACCGGCTTTTCCGGCAATGGCATTGAACTGTTCCACGGGGTTTTCCGCCTTCTGCAATTCCGTATTGAGTTCCGTGGCGGCCTTATTCATGGATTCAACGGTCATGCTTTCCAGCAGGTCGGCGCGGGCGCTGTTGCGGGCGGTCTCGTAAGGCAGGGCTTTGACCGGGGTAATGCCTTCCAGACGGATCAGGACGACTTGTCCGTTTTCCAGCACCTGCATGGTGCTGATCTGTTCGGCTCCGGTCTTGGCGCGCGCTTCTTCAATGGCCTTGGCATCCGCATCCGCACTCAGGGCCGGGGCTCCCGCCAGGGAGAAAGCCACATCCAGCAGATTGGCGCTGCGTCCGTCGGAAGCGGATTGGTTGATTGCCTGGTTGATTTCCTGAGGCGCGTTTTTACGCGTTACGGCCGTGTAGGACTTTTTCTCCATTTTGCAGACGCCGGGAGTCTTGGCCAGGGCTTCGCTGATGGACTGGTCCATGTTCCTGCCGTTGGTGGCGTTCAGCGGTTCCCAGATGTCATTTTCCACCAGATTCATGGTCTCCATGGTGGCGTTGGAAATGTCTCCGGGCTTGGGTGCCTGGGCATCGCCTGCGGGAATGAAGGTGTAAACGGTGAAGAAGCGAGCTTCCTCATTTTTGTAATTTTCCTTGTGCTTGTCCCAGAAGGTTTTTATTTCCTCTTCTCCGGGATCCGTCTTGGGGCGGAAGGCGCTTTTTTCCAGGAAGGCGGTGTTGATTGTAATTTGCTGGCTGTTGGATTCCGCTACAGCCTCGGCAAAACCGGGCTCCACGGAGATACCCCCGGCCAGCACGTCCTTGATGCGCTCCAGGCTGATGGTGTCTTCCATCAGACCGCGCAGCAGTTCCTCCTGAAGCTTTTTACCCATGTTGCCACGCATGGAAATGAAATTATCGTATTTTTGGGGGTCGAAAACGCCTTTATCGTCCTGGAACTCTGGAATATTGCAAATGGCATCGTCAATTTCCGCAGTGCTGGGAGTCAAGCCCAGGCGTCCCGCCTCCCGGCGGATAATGCCGCGGTAGGCCAGGAAAGCCGCATTGGGATTATTTGTTTTCAGCAGATGGCAGAGTTCGCGCAGGTTTTCTTCCGAGCTGAAATTGTCCTGAAGCAGCGGACCGAAGGTGGAAGGGAAGGAGAAAGCCACGGACAGGCCGGTCCTGCCCATATTGTTATAATCCTTTTCCCCATAAGATTTCCCGTCCACGGAAACGAAAGTCTGCTTGAACATGCCGGTCAGGGAGCCGCCGCTTACGTCCCCGCCGACGAACATGAGGCCCACAAACACCAGGGCCATGGCTGCCATGATGACGATTGTATGTTTACGTAAGTAATCTAGCATGGAATGTCAGGTTGAAAATGTACGTGTAGCCGGCCATGAGCTGACGGCAGCCCGGGCAGCCCGAACCTTTTACACTTTTTCCCTCCGCTAGGCAAGAACGAAGCTCTCCGCTTCCGGCGACTTTTCCAGAACATGGCGGCATGCTCTTTCCTGTCATGAAGGGCTTTTCCGGCCGGGGCTGAACAATTTTTGACCTCGACGGTGATGCAAATACGCCTTATGTTGCTCCTGCGCGGAAGGTTCCGGAAACCATGGGTCGGTTCTGTCCCATGGCATTCGGAAGCCTCCGGTGCATGTCCTTAGCCGGATATTCCTTTAATTGCAAGGATTTATGCTGAACCAGGTAGTAGAACTCAAAAGAGAAGTGACGGCGGTCCAGATCCCCAGCGGGGATGTGCTCACCCTGCCGGAAGGGGAACGCGTGTATATCACCCAGATACTGGGCGGCTCCTATACCGTGGCTACGGACCACGGCCTGGCCCGTATCTCCAGGGAGAACGCGGACGCCCTTGGCGCTGGAGCGGAGGAACCTTCTCCGGAAGCGGCTGCGCTGGATGAGAACGCCACACTGGAAGAAAGGGTCTGGGATACGCTGAAATGTGTGTATGACCCGGAAATTCCCGTGGACATTGTCAACTTGGGTCTGATCTACGATGTGGCCGTCATTGAGCTGGAGAACGGCCTTCATCATGTGGCGGTAAAAATGACTCTCACGGCGCCCGGCTGCGGAATGGGGCCCCATCTGGTCATGGAAGCCAAGGACCGCATTGAAGCGTTGGAAGGGGTGGAGGCTGCGGATGTGGAAATGGTGTGGGATCCCCCCTGGAACCAGGACATGGTCAGCGAGGAGGGCAGAATGAAACTCGGATTGATTTGATTTCCCATGCCGGTGACGTTGAAATTGTCCGACGAGGAAGCGCGTGATTTGGCGGAAATGCTTTCCACTGCCGCCACGGTGGCTGCCTCCAACCAGCAGGACGGGGCGGAGGCGCGTCTGGCAGCGTGGGGGAATTTGGTTTCCCGGCTGATGAAAGAGCTTTCCGTCACCTCCAAATTGAAAGGGCGCATTGCCTATGCGGATGATCTGGGCGGATATGCTTTCACCCGGGAATATGAAGAAAGCGCCTTTTTCCAGGATTGCCTGGATGAATACCGGGACAACTCTTTTTGGGCGGATCTCGTGACGCGTATGGCGGACAAGGCCATCAGCGAACACCTGGGGCCGGAATATTTTGAAAACATGCCGGAGGATGAACGCCGCCGTACTGCGGAAGCCCTGGAAAAATCCCTGTGGCAGGAATGCGCCAGATACGGCATTGACCGGCTGGGCTTCATCTTGCCTCCGTCAGACGGATAAGGAGAAGAACCGTTTAAAAATCCTGTGGACCGGTGCGGCCCGAATGATTCGGGCGCGATTCGCGTGCATATCCCCGGAGAATACCGGTCCATGTTGCCTGTCTGCCGGGAAATCCTCCCTTATATCCGCCCTGTTTCAGGTATCGGGACGACATGCGCTCTCTCTGGATGCGGCAAGATGATTTTGGGGGAGTTGTTCAGTCCGGAGTGCAGCGGTTCACCGGGTCGGGGCCTTATTCCTCCGCATTTTCCGGCAGTGGCGGGGTGGGGCTGCCCAGATATTCCGTTTCCTTGGGGGTGGAGAGTACTTTGTAATACGCCCAAGCGGCGGCGGCCAGTACGCCGCCGATGGAAACAATCATGGTTAGCCAGCCGGTGGGGGACATAATCAGTTAATGTTCTCCTGAACAAGACTGGTAACGGCCTTGTCAGGCAGGACCAGCTTGATATTCTGGGGCAGGGGACGATTTTGGAACAGCTTGAAATCCGTCATTTTCGTAGTTCCCCCCGTCTGAAGCAGCACGGAACCATCAGGCTGGATATTCGCCATGACGTTGGTGGAGGGGGTTGGGTCGCCGGTGAACGTTACGCTGGTATTGGGATGCCATTTGCCGTCCTTGTACGCGAAGCTGGGGCCAAAGAAGGCTCCGCGGGCCTTCTTGGCTGATTCAAAATTACGCATGAAATCTTCCACGAATCCGACGGAGAAGGAAAGTTCCTTTTCCGAGGAATGCGTTTTCCATTTGGAAATAAGATCCCAGGACCTGCTTTTATTATTAAAGTAATAACCGCTGATTTCCTTGAATTTCCCCATTTTTTTGACGCAGACGAGGAAGCGCATGTTCTCCCCGATTGCCCAGGGATAGTCCACGAAGCTTTGTCCGCCTGTTCCTTCACCGCCAAAACGTCCGGAGCGCGCATCTTTGCCCAGTTTTACCAGCTTGGTGCGTTCTTCTTCCGGCACATCATTGGGGTTGTCTCCGTGTGCCACCGGATCCCAGATGGAAAAGATGATTACTTTTTTACCGTTGGATTGTTCCTGAAAACCGATATAGCCGTCGTCAAAATTCATGGCGCAAAAGTAGGTGCCGGGAACGGATGTTTTGGCTTTCACTACATTGTACAGGGCGCTTGCCTGGGAGGGATGCCCCTGCTGGTTGATATGGACGGAACGGCACTGGCGCTTGGCCAGCAGTTCCGGGTCCTGCGCATGAAGGATGGTTCCGGAGAACAGGGCGGCGCAAATGACGGCGGTGGAGGATAAAAGACGCATGGTTTTGAATGATTGATGGTTGTCTGATTTGATGCCCGGAGGGTGGGGGACAGGCAAATAATTAGGACAGGCTAATTACGTTTGGCCTGGGGGAAATCTCGCAGGCAAGCCGCACTTTTTTCAAAATTTTTCCGGCATGAATGTGATAAAAGAAATACTTGGCTCAGGCTGGTTGCTCAAGATTCTGAAACGGCTGAAACCGTAAGTCCGGAAGGCCGGGCAACCGCACTCTCTCCTTCCCCTTCCCGCTTTCAGTCAGCCGACGCGGAACATACAGCTTTGCCTGAATGGGGAAGGCCGTTCTGCGAAAAATTCGGGAAACAGCCTTCGGAAGAATGGGGGAAAAGGACGCGTTTGTTACCGGATGGGGTTCAGGAACAGGGGCATCAGGCCCCCCAGCACGATGAAGATGGAAAACGCGGCCAGCATGACTCCGGAAATGGCCGGTACCTGCACAGGTTCTGCGTTTTCTGCGGGCTTGTCCCAGTACATGGAGCGGATGACCTTGAAGTAATAGTAAAACCCGGATGCTGCGCAGACGATCATGACGGGGAGCATCCAACCCAGATACAGACCCGTATTGATGACGTGCACGAAAGAAATCATTTTGGCGAAAAATCCGGCCGTCAGCGGCACGCCCGCCAGGGAGGCGAACATGATGGTGACCGCCAGCGCCAACCGGGGATTGGTTTTGCCCAGACCGCGGAACGCGGAAATTTCCTCGCTCCCGCGCTGGATGCGGATCATGGCAAGGGCGAAAAAGGCGCCGAAGGTCATGACCAGGTACACAGCCAGGTAGAACGGGGCGTTCGGAGCCAGCTGGCCGTCCACAGTACCGATAAACAGGGGCAGAATGAAGCCTGCCTGTGCAATGGAAGAATACCCCATCATGCGTTTCAGGTTCGTCTGGGGAATGGCGCCCAGGTTGCCCACCAGCAGGGTGGCGGCGGCCATCAGGGCTACGACGAATTCGACGGGAGGCAGCACGGCGAATGGGGCCAGGATGATGCCGAGCAGGGCGAATCCGGCTACCTTGGAGGCTACGGAAAGGAAAGCTGTCACCGGAGTGGGAGCTCCCTGGTACACATCCGGAATCCACAGCTGCATGGGAACTGCGCCGATTTTGAATGCTGTACCGAGCAGCAGCATGGCGAGGGCCAGGTACATGGCGGGGGCTGTCTGAGCGGCCAGGGCGTGGCTGACGATCGTTTCATTATAAATGAATGTTCCCGTAATGCCGAAATACCAGGCCAGGCCGAAAACGAGAAACCCCGTGCTGACGGCGCCCAGAATCAGGTACTTGATGCCCGCTTCCGTGGAACCCAGGTTCCGCCGGAAGTAGCCTACCATGATGAAGGAACTCAGGGTGAGCACTTCCAGGGAGACGAACAGTTCCACCAGGTTGGATGCCTTGCACAGGGAGGTGATGCCTACGCAGGCCAGCAGGGGCAGGATGTAGAATTCCCCCGTTCCGTCCTGGGATTTGGAATCATTGGAGGAAAGGTTGATGACGGCCCGGAAATCTACGGAAAGCAACAGGGTGACTGCTGTGGCGACGAGCGCCAGGATGATGTAGATGTTGTCATAGAGCCCTTCCATGTAGAAGGGAA
>OLWC01000650.1_pt1 | contig 14428 bp, 10 predicted proteins | sample 1673911 | NCBI WGS metagenome assembly OLWC01 (sample SAMEA103958134, study PRJEB25191) | human gut metagenome
CGGGCATCTGCGGACAGTTGAATGAGTGCAATTTTCGGCATGCCCCTTCCTTACCCCGTTTCCCTTCCCATTCCAAGCAGGGAAAATGAACGCGGCGCGATTATTTGGTGGAAAACGGCCCGGAAAGTGCTATGAAATTGCAATATGGAACCCGTCACCCCCACTCTGCCCGACGACGACGTAGCCGCCATTGACCGGCTCGGCGCCATTTACAAGGAGCTTTCCTCGGAATTGAGCAAAATGATCATTGGCCAGCAGCGCGTCGTGGAGCTGCTGAGCATCGCCCTGTTTTCCCGCGGGCATGCCCTCCTGATGGGAGTTCCGGGCCTGGCGAAGACGCTGCTGGTCAGTTCCGTGGCAAAAACGCTGGACCTTAGTTTCAACCGCATCCAGTTCACGCCGGACCTGATGCCCGCGGACATTACCGGCACGGACATCATCCAGGATGATTCTGCCGGCGGCAAGCGCCAGTTCGAGTTCATCAAGGGGCCCGTGTTCGCCAACATCGTGCTGGCGGACGAAATCAACCGCGCCCCCGCCAAAACCCAGTCCGCCCTGCTGGAGGCCATGCAGGAGCGCCGCGTCACCGTCATGGGCCGCACCTTCACCCTGCTCCCCCCCTTTTTCGTGCTTGCCACCCAAAACCCCATTGAACAGGAAGGCACCTACCCCCTGCCGGAAGCCCAGCTGGACCGCTTCATGTTCCTGATTGAAGTGGACTACCCCACGGAGGAGGAGGAAATGCGCATCGCCCGGGAAACCACCGGAACCCGGAGCGAGGAACTCAAGCACATCCTCTCCGGGGAGGAAATCATCTTTTACCAGGATCTGGTGCGCCGCGTTCCCGTTCCGGAACATATTTACGAGTATGCCGTGAAACTGGTGCGCGCCACCCGCCCCACCCTGGAAACTTCCCCGGAATGGGTAAAGCAGTATGTAGCCTGGGGCGCAGGCCCCCGCGCCGTCCAGTTCCTGATTCTTGGGGCCAAGACCCGCGCCGCTCTCCAGGGCAGCTACATCGTCCGCAGGGAAGACATAGACGCCATTGTGGAACCTGTGCTGATGCACCGCGTGGTCACCAACTTCGCCGCGGAATCCCAGGGCATCACGCCCCGTAAGGCCGTGGCGCGCCTGGCGGCGGAAATCTGACCGCCGTCCCGGCATCCTCAATCCCCTTTCCCTGCCCCATGAAATACCTGAATCACAACCTGCTCAGCCGCCTGGGGAACCTTCCCCTGGAAGCGCGCCACAGCATGACGGGGAACGTATCCGGCCGCCACAGAAGCGCCAGCCGCGGCTCCTCCGTGGAGTTTGCGGAATACCGCAAATACGTGGCCGGAGACGATACACGCCGTCTGGACTGGAAAGCGTATGCACGGTCGGACAGGTATTACATCAAGGAATTTGAAGCGGATACCAACCTGCGCGCCTACATCGTCATGGATCTTTCCGGCTCCATGAATTATCATCCGGAGCAGGTGGAGACCAAGTATATGCGCGCGTGCAGGCTGGCGGCCAACCTGGCTTACATCGCCATCCGGCAGGGAGACGCGGTGGGACTGAGTTTTGCCCGGCAGACGAAGGACGGCGCCGCGCTGCACATCCCCGCCTCCCGCCGCCCCGCCCACCTGAACGTGCTCATCAGCCAGATGGACACGCATTCCCCGCAGGGGGAGACCGTCCTTCCCGATACCCTGCATGAACTGGCGGAACGCGTCGGCCGCCGCGCCCTGGTGTTGATTTTCTCAGACCTGTTCACAGATACGGCGGAGCTTAAAAACGCCCTCCGCCACCTCCATTTCCGCAAGCATGACGTAGCCGTATTCCATCTGGTGGACCAGCTGGAAATAGATTTTGACTTTGACCGCCCCATCCGCTTCGTGGACATGGAAGGCGGCGGCTCCCTGATTACAGAGCCGGACCTTATCGCGGACGAATACCGGGCTATCGTGGCCAGCTATCTGGAAGAAACGCGCCGGATCTGCACGGATATCAATGCGGACTACCGCCTGGTCAGAACCGGAGATTCCCTGGAAGACGTGCTAACCGGCTTCCTGATGGGACGTCAGAAAAAGAAGGCGGCCGGATAAATGCCCGGCTGTCTCACGGAACGGTTGATTGCTCCGCGGAACGGATGCAGGATGCACCCAGACGCTCCCTGGATTACAGAAAGCGTCTGTTTTTCATCTCTTTCCCTTTTTTCCATTGTGGATGCACCCGTTAAAATGATCGTGGGCCTGGGCAACCCGGGCAGAACCTATGAAGACACCCGCCATAACGCGGGGTTCATGGTGCTTGACCGCCTGGCCGCCCGGTGGGGGGCCGTATTCAAGGCGGACAGGCAGCGCAAGTGCGAGGTGGCCGCCGGCCCCGGCGTCCTGCTGGTGAAACCCTCCACGTTCATGAATGAATCCGGTCTGTGCGTGGGCCCCATGATGCGGTTTTTCAAACTGGATCCCCGCAGCGTGTTCGTCATTCATGATGAAGTGGATTTCCCCCTGGGCGTGATCAAGCTGCGGGAAAAAGGCTCCGCAGGCGGCCACAACGGCATTAAATCCCTCATCGCCCACATGGGCACCCAGGAATTCCCGCGCCTCCGTTTCGGCATCGGCCAGCCCCGTGGCAAAGGGGAAATGATAGGGCACGTGCTGGGCAAATTCCGCCCGGAGGAACGCGAGCTTCTGGACGTGATGCTTGGCAAGGCGGAGGACGCCGTGCTGTACACCATGGAACACGGCATTACCAGGGCAGGCAATATTTTCAACGCTGTTCCAGGCTGACAGCCGCATGAAAGGCCGCCCCATTTGCTCCATGACGCACCCCTGGACGACCCGGAGAGCGTTTTTTCCTGAAGACGGAGCAGCCCGGACCGCAGGATGATACGGCTGCCTCAGGCGCCCGGCGGCGTCCAGGAATACTCAGGGGGCGCGCATGCCTTCTTTTTTCGCCCGCCCGCCATGTACGGTATTGCTAAACAAACGGGAATCCGTTAGGATTTTTGCACGTTTTCCCCTCTCCTCAGGACCAATCCTGCTTCATCTTCATGGCTGAATTAAGTTCACAAGCTCCCCGCAGGCACATGCAGGCCAACAAAAGGCGGCATCCCAAGGCAAAGCCCAGGAAACGATTCTGGAGCTTTATCCGAAAGCTGGTCCTGTGGTGCCTGGTGATGGCGGCTATCGGCGCGGCCGTGGGATACTTCGGATTCATGATGGCCTGGAAACGTTATGACAACTGGGCGGCGGAATTTGATCTGGAACGCATCAATGACCTGGAAAAACCCAGCATTATTTATGACCGGAACGGGGAGGAAATAGGCCGTATTTATGTGGAGAACCGCAGCTACGTCACTCTGGACAAAATCTCCCCCGCCATGATTAATGCGCTGATCGCCCAGGAAGATTCCCGCTTCCGGGAACATCCGGGCTATGACTTCCTGGGGATTCTGCGGGCAGGCCGGGAGTATATCCACAACAGCGGGGACGCCAACCAGGGCGCCTCCTCCATCACCCAGCAGCTTGCCAGAAATGCGTATGACCTGAAAAACCGTGCCAAAGCCAGGAATGAGGGCAGCTTTGGCCGCAAATTCGTGGAAATAGCGCTGGCGCGCCGCATTACGGAACGGTACAGCAAGGACCAGGTTCTGGAATTTTACCTGAACCGCGTTTACTTCGGCAGCGGGTTTTACGGCATCCGCGCCGCTTCCCTGGGCTACTTCGGCAAAGAGCCGGCGGACCTGACCACCCGGGAGGCCGCCTCCATCGCCGCCCTGATCAAAAACCCGAACGGACTTTCCCCCCTGAATAATCCGGCGAGCAATCTGAAATGGCGCAACCACGTGCTCAACCGCATGGCCAAGGAGAAATACATTACGCCGGATGAAGCGGAACGCCTCTCCGCCATGGAGCTGGGGCTGAATCCCAAGCCGCTGAAACGCGGCGTCTCCCACATTTACGACCGCATTTCCTCAGAAATCACCGCATACCTGGGAGAGGAGCGCGTCAATGCCGCCGGGCTTAAAATTTACACCACCATTGACAGGCAGCTCCAGGAAGTTACCGGAAAAGCCCTGGAACAGGCTCTGGAAAACATTGAAAAACAACCCGGTTACCGTCATCAGAAGGCCGCAGACTACCACAGCGGTTCCGCGAACAAGCCGCGCTATCTGGAAGGAGCGCTGCTGGTGGTGGACAACAAATCAGGCGCCGTCCTGGCCTACCACGGAGGCAGGGATTACACCAAGCGCCAGTATGACGCCATCAGGGACGGAGCCCGCCCCACCGGCACCTCCATCCTCCCTTTCCTGTATGCTACAGCCTTTGACACGGGAAAAAGCCCCGTCACCCGCATTCTGGACGATGCCATCGACAACCGCCTGACGGGCATCGGCGGTTCGGAAGGAATCCTGGGGGAATGGGGGGCGGAAAACTCCAAAAACCGTTATGAAGGCATGATTACCGCCCACCGCGGCCTGTCCGCCTCCAAAATCGCCGCCTCCCTGCGCATGGGGATGGAGATGGGCACGGCCCCGTTCGTCAAGAAACTGACGGATTTCGGCATCCGCAAGCCCGAAGTAAACCCCGTTTACCGCCCCAAAATTTTCGTGGGTACGGAGCCTGCCTCCCTGAAGGAAATGACGCTGGCCTACACCGCCATCCCGAACGGGGGTTCCCGCCCTCAGGATATTTACTATCTGGACAGGATAGAAGATGAAGACGGCCAGCTGATCTGGGAATCCACCCAGGCGATTGAAACCCGGAACAATGCCCAGGTACGGAAGGGGGCCACATCCACAGCCACGGCTTTCCAGCTTCACAACATCCTGAATTCCTCCCTGAAAAACGGTTCAGCCCAGCGCGTTGCCCCGCATCTGCCGAAAAACTTCAAGGGCGGCGTGAAAACAGGCACCACGTACGACTTCGCGGACAACTGGCTGTTTGGGTATGACAGCCGCATTACCTGCGGCATCTGGGTAGGTTTCCTGGAAGGCAAAAAGCCCATTTATCACGGAGCCTTCTCGTCAGACACCTGTGCCTCCGTGCTGGGCGCCGCCATCACGGAAGCGGAACGGCAGTTCCCTGCCGGAGAACTGGCCCCTCCCCCCAGCGTAGAGCGGGTGGAAATCTGCCTGACCACCGGGAAAAGGGCCACGCACAGCTGTTATGACATTGACCCGTCGGATAAAAAATACCGCCGACACACCATATTCGAATACCTCCGCAAGGGGGATTCCAGCCTGCCTTTCTGCGACCTCCACGGGGAGGACGTCTCCGCACCCGTCTCCACCTTCACGGCCCAGAACCGCATTCTTCCCCTGCCGCCCATCCTGCCCACCAGGCCCATCCTCCAGGGGGACGATCCCTACCATACGGAGCTGAACCAGGTCCCGGCCAACCGCAACTTTGAACTGCTGGGGGCTGGCGAAAACGTGCCGGAAGCGCAAGCCATTTCCGCAGATCCCGTTTCTTCAGACCATACGGATACAAGCATTACGCTGCCGGCGCCCAGACCCATCACCATTCCCGTGCCGGAATTCATCCACCTGTAACTTTTTCCCCTCATGCCTTCCCCATCCCAGGACACGGTAGCCTGCACATGCCCGTCATGCGGCAACCTCTTTGCCGTGAAGGCGTCTTTTCTGGGACGCCAGGTAAAATGCCCCATCTGCACCGCTTCAGTAACAGCCAGGCAGGAAGAAAAGCCCAGGCCGGAAACGGAAGAACAGGACGCCGTCCCCTGCCTCTGCCATGTTTGCGGCAATCCCTTTGCCGTCAGGGCCGCCTGCGTAGGAAGCCGTGTGCAATGCCCCGTCTGCCACTCCGCCGTCACGGCCGTCAAACGGGAAGAAGCACTTTCAACATTCCCGGGCCGGACGCCTGAAGTTGCAGAGAAAGCGCCCGGAAATCCGAAACAACCGGCTATTCCGTCATCTGCCGCCGGTGTTCCGCACACTTCCGCGTACTCCGCTCCGCATACACCGCTCGCACCAAAGAAAAAGACGGACAGACGGACCATTTCCGTTCACGGGCCTACCACTCCGGGCCCCAATAAATCCACGACAAAAATCCGTAAAAGGAAAGAGGGAAACGCCGCTCCGGCCATTGCCGCGCCACGCTGCGCCGCCCTGGCCCCGGAAGAACCGGAATACCGCACTGCCGCCGCGGACCCCATGCGCAGCGAACGCCGGCCCACTTGGCATATATGGCTTTTTGTCGCGGGACTGGTTCTTTCCCTTCTGGGCGTGTTCATGTTCCTGCGCGGGAGGGATATGGAAGCGGAAAACTCCAAACTTCTGAATATCTCAGACCGGTTTGTGGATCATGAAGCGCTCTTTTCACAGGAAGTGAATAAAGACCTGCTGGAGCAATTGCAGCAGAGGGAGCGGCAATACCGGCTCATAGCCCACAGCCGCAGGGAGGAAGACCGGAAGGCGGAATCCATTTCCCCCCATATCACGGCGGCCATGAATGAACTGGCCCTTTACTGCATGGCGGAATCGGATGAAGAGAGGCTCAACTACGTGATGAATCCCGCAGCCGTAGCTCCCAAAATGGCCTCTTGGGCCTCCTACGGCCAATACAAGGACTACCTGCCCCAGGAAGCGGGCAGAAGCTCCAAAAACGGGGACCTGCTCCAAATCACCGTGCTGATGGACGACAACACTATCCGCCCGGCGGTTTTCCTGTATGACCGGAATTCAGGAAAATGGAAGCTGGACTGGGAAGCCTGGGAGGGCTATTCCCCCATGCTCCCGGCGGAGCTGGAAGCCAAAAAGCCCTCCACCCCCGTTCCCGTCAGAATCATCCTAAGCATGTCCGGCATTTATCAGCCCCCTTTCCTGGAGGAATCCTCCGCGGAAAGCTACCGCAACACGTCTTATCTCAACTTCACCCTTGAGTTCCCCAACGGGGAACGCCTGAATGCGTACGTGGACAGGTATTCCCCGTTGGCCCTGGAACTGACCAGGCTGCTTTACAACGGCCCCGTGCGCACCTGCGTGCTCATCCGCTATCCGGAAGACCTGCCCGGCAACCGGGCCGTTATTATTGACCAGCTTCTGCACTCCGGCTGGATGAGCGACGCCACCCGTAGGCTTCTTCCCCCCCAATAATTGAAAATCAAAAATCGGTTCCCGCTTTCCATGAGTTCCAAAGCACTAGCGCAAACACAGGACAAAGCCCTCCAACTCAACCTGGCTTCCACCATTTACGGCACCTTTGCGGAAATCGGAGCCGGACAGGAAACGGCCAACTGGTTTTTCCGGGCATCCGGAGCCGCCGGAACAGTGGCCAAAACCATTTCCGCCTATGACATGACCGTCAGCGACACCCTGTACGGGCCGGTCAAGCGCTACGTTTCTGAAGAACGCCTGAAAGGCATGCTGGACTACGAATTTACCCAGCTCATCAACCGCCTGGGCCCCCAGCGCGGCAAAGACACCCGCTTCTTTGCCTTCTGCAATACGGTAAAAGTCAAGGGCTACCGGGACAACGGCCCCTGGCACGGCTGGATAGGGGTGCGCTTCCAGCTGAAACCGGAGGCAAAACCGTCCGACCTGATTATTCACGTTCGCCTGAACGACCCGGACCACGACCGCCAGATGAAGGACCTGGGCATCCTGGGCGTCAACATCCTGCACGCCGTCTTTTTCAAAAGGGACCGTCTGGAGGAATTCATTGAATCCCTAGTGGACAATCTGGATCCCCGGCTGGTGGAAATAGATGTCGTCCGTTTTGAAGGCCACGGTTTTTCCATGGTGGACAACCGTCTTTTTGCGCTCCAGCTCGTCCAGTCCGGCCTGACGCCGGCCACCCTGTTCCTGGCGAACGGCCAGGTGGCCCAGGCGGCGGATGTGCTGTACAAGCGCCCCATCGTGTTGATGAGGGGCAGTTTCAACCCCGTCTGCAATCTGCATCTGGAAGTCATGGCCCAGGTGAAAAAAACCTTCCTCTCCCACATCAATGAGACGCAGGCGGACCGCTGCATGGAAATTTGTGAAATATCCATGAATAACCTGCTCCGCGGCGATGATGTGGACCATCTGGAATTCCTGGACAGGGCGGACAGCCTCAAGGCTCTCGGCAAAAACGTGCTGATTACCAAAATGGCCCGTTTCGACAACCTGTCCGGGCTGCTGGCGCGCTACACGAGAGAACCCATTGCCATCGCCCTCTCCATCGGCCTGCTGAATGAGCTGTTCAAGGAAAAATGGACGGAGGACATTCCCGGAGGCATTCTGGAATCCTTCGGCCGCACCTTCCAAAACAAAACGCGCCTGTACGTCTCCCCGTGGCTCAACCGCAAATCCGGGGAATTCGTCACGGCACGCACTTTCCGCGCGCCGGAACAATACGTGCACCTGTACCAGCACTTCCTGGCGAACGGCCTGGTGGTGGACGTGCCCTTTTTCAATGAATTCCTGCTGCGCCACACGCCGCGGGACATCCAGCGCATGATCGCTGCGGATGAAGACATCTGGAAAACGCTGGTTCCGGAGGAAGCGCACCGTTCCGCCCTCCACTTCCGCTGAGTTCCTTTTCAGCAGGCCGCACCTTCTTCCCCTTCCTCCCCCTCGGCACAGCCCTCCCAATGCCGCAGTTTCTTCGTCCCCGAAACCGGATAATCCGGCACGGCCCCTCCCGCCTGGCTTCCCGCCACTGGTCAGGAAAACTTAACAATTCCGTAAGATTGTCTTGCCATAAGGCAGGAATCTCATTAAGGTCTCCGAGTTCCATTTTTATCATGAATACCATTATTATCGGCTCCCAATGGGGCGACGAAGGCAAGGGCAAAATGATCGATTTCCTGACGGAATCCGCCGACGTGGTGGCACGCGGCCAGGGCGGCAACAACGCCGGCCATACTGTAATTGCCAATGGAAAGAAATATATTCTCCACCTGGTTCCCTCCGGCATCCTGTGGCCGGACAAGCTTTGCGTCATCGGTAATGGTGTGGTGCTGGACCCCATCGGCCTGGTGGAGGAAATCAATGAACTCCGCGGCCAGGGCGTGACCATTACAAAAGACAACCTTCTCATCTCCGACCGCGCCCACGTGGTCCTTCCCTTCCACAAGGAAATGGACGCCGCCCAGGAATCCGCCCTCGGCAAAAAAGCCATCGGCACCACCAAGCGCGGCATCGGCCCCACTTACGCGGACAAGGCGCGCCGCATCGGCGTGCGCATGGCGGATATGAGGGATCCCGCGATTTTTGACGAAGTGCTGCGCCGCCGCATCAAGATGGCGAATGTGGAAATGGAACGCATGGGCCTTCCCGCTATGGATGAAGAAAAAATGGTGGCGGAAGTAAGCGCCGCGGATGTGCTGCGCCCCCACATCACCAACACCATTCCGGTTATGCACGAAGCCGTGGTCTCCGGAAAAAGCATTCTCTTTGAAGGGGCCCAGGGAGCTTACCTGGATGTGGACTTCGGCACCTATCCGTTCGTCACCTCCTCCAACACCTCTTCCGCCGGCGCCTGCACCGGCACGGGCGTTCCTCCGCACAAAATTGACCGCATCATCGGCGTCTGCAAGGCCTACACCACCCGCGTGGGTGCAGGCCCCTTCGTCACGGAGGATGAAGACATCTCCAATCATCTGCACAGCATGGGCCGCGAATTCGGCGCCACCACGGGCCGCCCCCGCCGTTGCGGCTGGGCTGACGGCGTGCTGCTGCGCTTCTCCGCCATGTTCAACGGTTTTGATGAAATGGCCATGACCAACCTGGACGGCTACGACAAGTGCCCGGAAATTAAAATCTGCACGGGTTACGATCTGGACGGGGAAATCCTGGCTTATCCACCCGCCACAGTGGATGAATGGGAACGCTGCAAGCCCGTGTACGAAACGGTGCCCGGCTGGATGCAGGACATTTCCTCCTGCCGTTCTTGGGAAGAGATTCCGGAACAGGCCAAGAAATTCGTCAAACGCATGAGCGAGCTCATCGGTTGCCCCGTCACAACCGTGGGCGTAGGCCCTGACCGCGAACAGACGATTGCCGTGCAATAAGCCTCGGCAGCTCTCGTTATTATTTCCTTCAAAGCAGTTCCGCATGCATGGCGGAACTGCTTTTTTATTGTCAGCTAATAAAGGCCGAACACACGTTTCAACGCTTTCTCCGCCACCGTTTCTCCACGGCAGCGGCATGGGAAAAACTTATTTTCACCCTGCATCTTTGCATGAAGCGCGGAAATGCCTCCTCTAAAACACCTGAAAACGGCAATTTTGCCGCTTCCAGGTCAGGAAAAAGCAAATAATATCATCCAAAACGGCCCGGCGGAAAACTGGTGAAGCTGCCGTTGGAAAGCCCATGCCGGGAGTTCCCGGAATGATTTGACGGATACGGATACTTCCCTCCTGATGATAATAAAAGAGGAGGCGGGATCTTTCCCGCCTCCTGTAAAACAGCAATTGGACTCCCGGCTCAGGCACGTCTGCGGCGCATCATGAGGGCAGCCAGACCAATCAGGCTGAGGGATGCCGTAGCCGGTTCGGGAACGGCAGCCGCCGCAATGGCATTAAGATTGGCTTCCTGGGAAGCATTAGCCTGCAACGTGGTATTATCCACGACAAGGTATTTGACGTAATCCGTGCCATAGGTAAATGAAGTCAGGGCTCCGAACCCGCTCGCTTTCAACCCTGAATCCTGACCACCATAAGTGGTGGCGGTTCCTTCGGAATCAACCAGGGTCAGGTAAGTCCAGGTTCCGGTGCTGGTAATCTGATAAGTGATGGCGGCGGATTCATAGCTGTTTTCGGTGAACAATTCCTTCAATCCCGTATTCAAATTGAGTTCAGAACCGTTGACAGAAGTAATCGTGCGGTTGTAGTTCTCTCCTTGCCAGGAACCATAAATGCCCGCCGTGGGAGTTCCTGAAGAAACGTAGTTGAGGCCCAGGCCGATCATATTATTATTGGCGGAAAAAATATTCGCCTTGACGTTACCTGCCAGAATGGCGTTTTGGAAAGCCTGAGCGTCCAGGGCCATGGTCACGGAGAAATTGCCGTAACCGGAGTTTATACCCTCCGTCAGGGTATATGATCCGCCTGCTGCCTGCAATTCACTGGAATCCAAAGTAAGGACGGTTGCCCCCTGAACCATGAGGGAAGAAGCTACTACACAAGAAAGCAAAAATAATGTTTTCTTCATTTGACTGTTCTAGGTTGAAAAGAAAAGAGCGACGCGCTCTCCCAGTGCGGTACATATAGGGGATTTAGAATCCGCTGCGCACTTAAATATTTTCTCCTTCTCATAACATATTTACCTGTATTCGGATAAGATGAAATAAAAAAAGACCAGAAATTATATATGATATTAAAAAACAACTGATTAAGATGAATTAGACGTTGATTTTCAATATTTGTTATTGTTCCCGGATTCTAAATTCGCAATAAAAATTACAGAGAAAATCTGATGCTTTTTTCCCGTTTTACACTCCTTTTGGCTCCTTCACCCGACGTACATTCAGACAGCCCCCTGCAAAAAACAATAATCTCCCTAAGCTACCATGTTCCAACTGGTTCCACTTCTTTTGCGGAAGGAATACGGCGGTGGGAGCTGCCCCTCCGCTTGCCCTATCATGCCTGTCTTAGGAAAAGGCCCCTGAAGGACAGCCCGCCTTTCCTTTTTCCGGAAAGACGGTGAAAAACGGATATTCGTGTCAGCATTTAAACGGAGTTATGATACTTCCGGGAAAAGCCTTGTCTGACTGTCTGTATGAGACATGCCATTCTTCCCTCCATGTGCGCTGTTGCCGTCGCAGCCTCCTGCAGTCCCACCCTTGCCCAACAGGCGGCTCCCGCTGCGGCGGCTTCCCCTGCTTACCTGAACACGGAACGCGGTCTGCGCGTGAAAACTCTGGAAGGCAGGGAAATAAGCCCCAGCCTGATGAAAGGAATGCGCCCGGAAGAACAAATCACCAAAAGGACGCCCGGCGTTCCCACCAGGCCCAGCGTACTGCTTCAGCATGAAGGCGGAACTTCCGCTCCCGGCCTGGAATGGTTTGCGGCCAGGCCCCTTAAAATGATGCCGTACCTGGACAGTTCCTACGTTTTCGGCAATACCTGTGCGGAACCGAACGCCTGGATACGCGAAGACATGATTTCCACCGGAGCGCAAAAGCTCAAGACCGCTCTCTCCAGATACGGCATTACTTATTCCGCCCAGTTCGGATTCAACTACACGGGGCTGACGGGCGGCGGCCTGAACGGAAAAACGGATTTCCCCTCCTACAATGGTTCCCTGCTGACCAATATCACCATCTTCCGCAATCATTCCACGGGCAGCGGCCTGTACCTGGCCTCCGAGTTCGACTTCGGCAACGGCTTTGACTTCAATGAAGGCAGTAAAGGCCCCAAAACCACGCTGGGCTCCCTCCAGAACCCCACCAGCTCCTTCCAGGGCCCGGCCCCCCACCTGAGCAACCTGAGCCTGGCATGGGTGGGAGCGGGAGGAAAGCTTCTGCTGATGGCGGGCCAGCTGGACACCACCAACTACATGGACCACAACGCTTACGCCAATTCCCATAACAATAACCTCACCAACAGCGTTTTCGGCAATAATCCCGTACTCCCCCTGACTGATAATTCCCTGGGATTCCATTTCGCGTGGCAGCCAACCACCTCCTTTTACGTGATGGGAGCCACTGCCGCCAATAACATGGCTCAAAACCACAATCCTTTCCGGAACCTGAATTCCGACAATTGGACGAACGTGCTTGAATTCGGCTACGTGGCGGAAGATTTTTGCAGCATGGGCCCCGGCGTGTACCGCCTCCAGCCCTTTTTCACCACCAGCAACGGTGAAAACGGGGGCGGCGTGGCCGTAAACTTCCAGCAGCAGCTGGGCCGCAGCAGCCACTTGGGGTGGTTCTTCCGCGGCGGCTGGGCAAGCGATGAACCAGCTTTGCCGTTAACATTTTTTATTCAGGCGGTGTGCACCCCGTCTTTCTTTCAACACTGTCATTATACCTGCTGGAAAGCACCGAAAATACTAAAAAAATATGCAGTTTTTGCCACAAAACACAGTTTTCTTGACTTTCCCCAAAAACAGTGTATTATATATATCCATAATACATAAACCAATTTTCGCCAATTTATGCACAATGCTAAAAGTTACAACTTTATGAAAGGACGTCTTTGCCAATGAGTCCCGAACGCGAACCGATGGAGAACGACTCCAACTCCCGCACGGCGGAAGAATTGGAGCAGCAAACTGTTGATGTTTATGTAGAGCGTGCTCTGCACGGCCCGGTGTTCCGCATGTCTTACGAGCACACCCACACTTATTGCGAAATTTTTTACCTGAAAAGCGGCACCTGCACCTACACCGTCAACCAGGGCCAGTGGCACCTGGAAGCGGGCGACCTGTTTATTGTGGCTGCGGGCGACCCCCACAGCACCCGCTACGAGGGCAAAACCAGCTGCGAGCGCATTATCGTGTTCTGTAAATCAGATGTACTTGCCGGCATGATGCGTGGCGACCCGACCGAAGTACAGCAGGCGCTGGAGCGTTCCTGCAAGGTGATCCTGAACGCCGAGACCCGCACGATGGTAGAAGCTCTTTTGGACCAGATGCTGCTGGAAAACGACCTGCCGCGCAAATATTCGGAGCAGGTGCTGGAGCTGGAATCGCTGCATCTGGTGCTGCTTTTGCTGCGGAATGGCATTTTCAGCCATGAAACCATGTCTCCCAAAGAGGGCTACAGCGCCGACATTGAACGCGCGCTGAAATACATTGCGCTGAATTACCAGCAGCCCTTAACGCTGGAAGAAGTGGCCGGATACTGCAACCTGAGCCCCACCTATTTTTCCCGCAAGTTCAGGCTGATCACCGGGCAGACGTTCAAAGAGCATGTGAATTACATCCGGCTGCGCCAGGCCACCCAGATGCTGTTGATGACAGATAACTCCATCACCAAAATTGCCATGCTGTGCGGCTTTGGCAGCAGCAACTATTTCAAGGATCTGTTCCGCGCCAGCACCGGGCGTTCCCCCCGTGAATACAGAAAGCACTCCGGGCTGCCCATCCACCCCCACCTGCGGGATAACGGGTAACGCACGGAGTGCCGTAACCAAACCGTATTTTATTGTGCAGTTATTCCAGCGTCATGCCATATTTATCAAAAATGCGGTTGAACAAAAAGGCGTTGCAATAGCTCGCCAGCCCCGGCGCCACCAGCAGCACCGGCCAGAATACAAAAACGCCCACGGCAAAAAATGCTACGGTGACCATCAGCGCGGCCAGAACAGGCATTACATTGCGCAGTGCCATGGCAATGCCCATCTTGAACAGCGCGCCGATGGTGTTATCGCACCGGGCAACCAGCGGGAACAGCATGGTGATAAACAGCGCCCAGCAGGCCAGCAACACTACGCTGGTAAAAAACATTGCCCCCGCAAACACCGAACTGGTCTGCAGGCAGAT
>OLWC01000678.1_pt1 | contig 14069 bp, 7 predicted proteins | sample 1673911 | NCBI WGS metagenome assembly OLWC01 (sample SAMEA103958134, study PRJEB25191) | human gut metagenome
TTTTTACACCAAAAGCACAATATATCAGATACAACACACAAAGTAGAATTACCGATAAACCTGCAGTAACCCCAGCAAAATCCAACGCCATTCCAAGAAGAGGAGTCACAACTCCGCCACCGGCGACAGCCGTTATCATCAAGCCGGAAATCTGATTCATTTTAGTAGGAAACTCTTGAAAAGACAATGAATAGATTATGGAGAAAACAGATGCTGAAAAAAGTCCGACACCTCCAATACAAATCAAATTCAATATTGCGTGTCCATCTATAAACATGAGTAATAACAAAACTAAAGCACATGCCAGAATGTTCATCCGAAAATAACGTAAAGCCGAAATTTTTGTTAAGAGAAAAACTCCCAAAAATGCACCGATCGTCCTGCTTAGAAAATAAACTTGCGGTGCAAACTTTACTTCATCAGGAGTCCATTCGTAACGCAAAGTCATCAACTTCGAGCTAATATAATTGGTTGCAACATCCACCCCTACCATGAAGAAAATACCTAAAAACAATACCAAAAGTGTTTTGTTTTTCAATAGCGCAAAAGATTTACCCAATGATACTGATTCGCCTGAGGATGTTTCACGTTGAATGGGCGTCGCTGCCAGCCATAATCCAAAGAATAAAGTTATTCCACCCAACATAGGAAAGCAATAATACCAATGTTCATTGCCAAAATGTAATGTAGCAAACAATACTATTTCAGGGCCGACCAACGAAGAAATCGCTTTTATAACCTGCCCTGCAGTCAAGCTACTTGTCAGCATACGTTGATCGGTTATAACATTGCCAAGCAGAGGATTCAAGGATATTTGCAGGATAGCATTTCCTATACCTAACAGAATATAAGCAACGATACAAGTCGCGCTACTGTATATCACAAGCGGCAGAAACATTCCGGCTATTGTCACTGCCATACTCAACAGCACCGTATTCTTACGTCCCCATTGGTTCATCTTATTTCCAATCGGAATTCCCAAAAAGAGAAACCAAATAAATACCATAGAAGGTACAAATCCAGTCATCGTAGAAGACCAGCCAAAACTAGTTTGCATATAATCAGAAGATATGCCCACTATGTCACAAAAGCCCATTACAAAAAATGCAGCTAAAACAGGGATTATTTTCTTTTTAGAATTTGAAGCCATATACCATATATAATTAAAACCTTATTACCAATTATCTGTACGGAACGAAGAGGCGGGCAAACCCTCTGTATTATATAATGACCCATCCACATAATTTGAAAAGCCATAACGTACTGCCACCGGCTTGGCAACTTCAGTACTCCAAACCTCAAGTCCTTCGTTTCCCCAAAAAGCCGGAGTAATCCTGACTTTAGCTGGATAAAAAACTTTATCTTCACCTGCAACCTCAAACCCCAATGGTTGTTTTCCCATAAAAGACAGACCGTTCGGAGCAAAATCAAACTTTAAAAAAGCATGGCCGTCGCGTATTTCCATCGAACGAAACTCCGGTCCCCTACATCCAAAAGCCGAATAACCATAAACCTTGTTCAATGCCCAATAAGCAAGCCTTTCTCCAACCACTTCTTTACGCGCCGGATGAATAATATCCGCCTCCCCGACATCCAAAGTCACTACCATGCCCACATTGGGAATTGTCCTCATACAATCCAATTGAACTTCTCTAAATATAGCAGAATTAACTTTTTGATGATTATAGGGAGCTATTTGAACATAATAAAAAGGTAGATTATCATCTGCAAAATATCTGCGCCATGTACGTACCAACTCCGGGAATAACATTCGATACTGCTCCGGGCGCTCTACGTTCGATTCTCCTTGATACCAAATCACTCCTTTTACCGTCAGCGGCAGCATGGGGGCCAACATCTTATTATAAAGAACCGTCGGTTCAAATGCATACCATATAGGATCTATTTTCTTCCGCTCCAAATTCAAATCAAATCCACCAAACCTTTCCAATGTCTCGTAGTCCAGCCAAGCTTCCGCAGACGATCCTCCATGTGCAGATTGTACCAATCCAATAGGTATATCAGTCAACTCATGTAATTTTTCCCCAAATATATAACCTACTACACTAAATTCTTTCACATTGTCTGGACTTGCAGAAGTCCATTTTCCATCAATCGTCAAAGTATCAGAAGCAGAAATAGCATATCCGTTATTAACTCTAAACAAGCGTATCCCCTTATGCTTACAGCGCAACAGTATTTTCTGGGCATCTTGCACCGGCTGATCCGGATTCCCATGAAAATTCATCTGCATATTACTTTGCCCACCAACAAACCAGACATCACCAATAAGAATATCAGAAAGCAAAATCGAATCTTGGGCAGAGCAGATAGATACGGTATAAGGCGTATAACCGGCTGACGGGGTTTTCACTTTTACTTCCCAACGTCCTTTCTCATTCACCTTACTTTCAAGCATTTTATTATCCCAACCGAAAAAAATATTCACTTTTTTGTTTGGTTCGCCCCACCCCCAAAATATAACATCTGCATTTTGCTGTAATACCATACCTGAAGCAAATATCGGAGACAGCCTTAACGAGTTCTGTGCACTCATAAAGAGTGCACAGAAATAGAAAAGCAAAGAAATCAGATAAAACTTCTTACTCATAACTGATCATTTATTAGTTTTAAAACCCAAGTATTTAAGTTTACCCCATGACTTATTGGGCATATTTCCTAACCACAAATTCAGAGTCCCTCCTTTTGCAAAGTCCACATGGTCGAGTTGTGCATAAATCCAGTCCGTACCATTCAACTCAGCTTTCTGGATATAACAATTATCGGCAGAATTATTATGTACATTAATTACAAACTCATCACCTGAATAATAATCCTTATTCAGCTTTATCGTAATCTTGTCAAATATAGGGGAAGTTATATCATAATAGGGACTATCGTACTCTGTCCCAGTAACACTAAACAACCCCAATGACATTAATGCACTTACAGCTCCCATCTGTCCTTCATCTTCATCATGTCCTCCATATCCTTTATCCGGAGTGATGCCACCATAAGCATGTTCCTTAACCTGACGTACCCAATATTGGGTCAACCATGGCTGTCCGCCATAAGTAAACAAATGCGCATTAGAGCACCCCGGTTGGTTAGCATAGCTTACATATCCTCCACTATAAGCATGTACAAAATCAGTCGGACGCGCTTGTTCAAATGCATAATTTAGTTTTTCGCAAAACGCGTCTCCACCTCCCATTAATTCAACCAGTTTGGGTAAATCATGGGAAACCGACCACGTGGCCTGCCATGCGTTAGCTTCAACCCATCCTTGCCCGTTCAACGGATCGGTATGCAACCATTCTCCATTTTCCTTTTTGGGAAGAATCAATCCTATATTTTTATTAAATAACGGAGTCCAGGCACGAGAACGTTTCTCATATAATGCCGCATCAGATTTCTTTCCCATACGCAATGCCATACGGCTTAATCCCCAATCTTGGAAAGCCCATTCCAATGTTTTACCCGCATTGCCGGGACAATATCCTTTTTTAACATAAAATTTCAAGTCATCTGCGCTTTCATAACTCATCATTCCTCCCGGAGCATGGTTACGTTTAATTGCTTCATATGCATGAGAAGGCTTGGTTTTCTTCATCAGGTCTTTCATATATGTACTTACCAGCATGTTTGTAGCCGGACATCCTGTCATGATGAATGAATATCCCCCTGAACAGGCTCCACGAGGCAACAAGCCTCCATTGTCCGCATATTGTATCAAGCAAGCACTCAAATCATCCAGAACCTCCGGCCAAGCCAATCCCCATAATATATTCAAATTCCATTGTGTCAGCCACAGGCCATCAAAGCCGTACATATTGAACGTTGGCTTTCCGGTCTTATCCATTGGAACACGACGTATTTTCATCGGTGCTGCAGTACGTTTGTTTACATACGGACCTGCCGTATAATCAGGATAATAACCATTAACATCAGTAATTTTATGACGTCCCAAAAGGGCATGCCACAAATCTGTATAGAATTTTATGTGTTGTGCTTGACTTCCACCTTCTACCGCAATACGGCCAAACATTTCATTCCATATATCACGCGTATCTTTACGTATTTTTTCAAAATCCCAATGCGGTAATTCTGTATTCAAGTTCTCAATGGCATTATCCACAGTCGTATATGAAAGTGCTATTTTGAACAACACCTCACTTCCTTCCAATTCTCCAAAATCAAGGACCATACCTGCATTATTACCGGAAATAGCCTCTACATCCGGATTGATTCCTTTCTCACTCCATCCATCTATTTTCTTTATCGGAACACTACAATCAAGGACAAAACAAAGTTTAAGGCTGTCTGGCCCTCCCCAAAAACGTTCGGTCGTCATAAATTCACCTACAATACGCTTATCACTAATACGCAATAACGCCCCTTTATCCATAGAACAATTACCTAATACACTACCTATATCTACCAGTAGTTTGGCATTCTTGTCAGATGTATAATTCAAACGATAAAATGTCACCCTATCAGTTGCCGTATATTCCACCCACGTCTTATATCTGTCAAGAAACAGACGATGATACCCCGGCTGAATAATTTCACTTTCATGCTTGAATTCCGATTTCCATCCATCCATTCCTTGAGTCGGATTTACTCCACCGGATACCGGCATTATATTCGGTCCGGACACCATCCACTCATTAACTTGAGAGAAACCTAAGACCTCATTAAAGTTATAATTATATCCGCCGCCACCTTGGTTTTTGTTGCGGGTAAAAGCATGCGCTGCCACCATTCCAAAAGGGCGAGCTGCCGGAGTGCAATAGAACCAGCGCCCTCTTGTCGTTTCAATATAAGGATCTACCCATTCTACATATTCTGTATTCTCGCCACGAGTTCGGAATACTTCTATTTCGGATAAACCTATATTTTTTCCTGCGCCATCAGTTGCCTCAAAACGAACCCATTTTATTTTCTTAGATGGAAAACAAACTTCTTTAGGACTTCCATCATTAGGGATTGCCGTAACACTAACTTTTGATCCATCACTAAAGTGTAATGTTCCCCCGGCAAGATGCTCCAACTCCGATACTCTGTCATATAGTACTATCCGGTCAACATCTATTTCATTGTCCCAGTCCAATTGAGCCCATGGTAAGTGCATAACTCCCCATGAAGTCACGCTTCCTTTGCATGCCCACTCTCCCTCATTAGCATACATAACCTTACCATCCACCAAATTACGCGCCTCGAATCCGATTCCCAATATATCCGAAACTGAAACTTTTGCCTGAGGAGCTACATTATCTTGACCAGCAAACATTGCCAAGGGTATTATGCTCCCTATCAATGAGGTCACTATCTTTCTTAAAGTTATTTTTGTCATACCTATTATCTCTTTTATTTTACAATTTTCTCAACCGGCACCCATATAAAACGAGGCTGATACAAAGAAGCCTTCTCAAACAATTTCGTCATGCTATATGTATTTACATTATAACACATTAAAACCTTACCGCCTTTTCTATATTGAGGATGTACCATTGCATTATAGGTCATCATACTGTCTACCTCAAAGCCACTCTCCTCCACCTTATAAAGCAGTTTTTCATTACTAAATGGTCCTTCCGGCTTGTCTGCAATAAAGGAATAGATATCTTTCACATTCCCCGAACGGTCTTGTGATACCAGTGCTATCTTTTCTTCCAGTTCTACAACATTAAACTGCTCGGAAACACTTTTCGTAATCCCTGCTATTCTTTGTGATTTTCGGGCATCAGTCTGCCATTCGGCTCCGTCCCAATAAGAAAAGTCCACCAATTTATCATTTATCAGCTTTGCTTTTGATACGTGTACTTCTGCCATCCCCATAGCATCAGCCCTTGTTCCATATACATATATTTCTCCTTTATATGGAAGTACTGCATGCCCGTAATGTACATTGTTTTCATTGGCAGCCTTGAAGTTTTCCTTATCAATAATCTTCATCGTTTCCACATCCAAACGGAAATAATCACAGCACAGATATTCGAAGCCGAAAGACCCTTCTCCGACTTTATGGAACTTAGACATAAATAAATGAAGAATTCCGTTTTCTACAAATCCATGACCGGGCCAGTACCAAACCGGACTCTTCCCATCTTGATCTGCCTCAATGAATGCCAACGGATTTTCTTTTGTTCCACTATATAAAGTTTTCAGTTGTCCATTCTTGTCAATAATTGTAAATGTATTGCCTATTACAAATTTTGTGTCTTTTGCCCGCTTGTCGTTTATAACATCACCAAAGAAAGAATCCCCCCACATAAACAAACTACGCCCGTCTTTCAAGTCGATTGATATACTTCCGTCCCCTCCGGTGATTCCCCCACCTAATCCGGGCATTAACCTCTCACAAAAAGCAGAATCAAACTCAACGACCGGATCCACAACTTTCTGTTCGGAATTTCCCCGGCAAGCCGCTAATGAAAACAGCAAAGAAAAAATCATTATCTTTTTCATGGTACTTCTTTTGGACAAGTCGGAGATTGAAAATAATCTCCGACTTATAATTCTAATTAATACTATTGATTATATCCCTCATTTTGAGTTATTTGCCCTTGTGACAAATCTCTCTCACGCTGCGGAATAGGGAACTTTACATGATAAAGTTGCGGGGTTGCATCCGGTTTGGCAGCTTTGATGATATCCACAAACTCCTGTGGTGTACACATTCTTGTCAAGTCGAACCAACGATGTCCTTCCATTACAAACTCATGACGATATTCTTCAAGCACTATTTTTTTGAACCCCTCGTAATCTGTCGGTAAATTGTCAGAAGCCAATCCAGCCCTGTCTCTCACTTTCTTTATAGCTTTCACTGCATCCGGCGTTGGCCCTTGATTAATCGCATTCAGTGCCTCAGCCTTAATCAGATACATCTCTGCCGTACGGATAGCTGGGAAAATTGCATCTGTACTATTTCCTTTAGGCTCAGCCTCTTGATCCCAGTACTTAAATACATAAGGTTCTGCAAACTGTTTAACGGTTCCATCTTGATAAGTAACACTACGTTTTAAGACTACAGGCAAACGTGCATCATTAGCATTAAAGCTGCTATATAAATTTTCCGTTGCACTTTCCCAACCTTGTGCATTATCCACTCCATCCATATTAGGAAGCAATCGAACCAAGAATTGAGCTCCAGCCCAACCATCACTCAATGAAGCGCTAAAATTTGCTCCCCATATAATTTCACTATTAAAACGATTACTAATCTTGAACAGATCTGCATAATTTTCCAACATTGGGAATTTTGGTATTACAGCATCTGCTTTTTTAACGGCAAGTTCATAATACTCAGTATCATTGTGCTCAGCTGCATAAGTCAAATAGACTCGTGCCAATAATGCCGACGCAGACTCCGGATAAGGTCTTCCACCGCCATATCTTGGTGAATACTTCAAATCAGTTTCAGCTGTTATCAAATCCTCAAAGATCAATTTATAAATCTCGTCTTTGGATACCCGGACCATCGATCCTTCGTCTGCACTCTCCAAGTTATGTTCTCGTAGAGGAACATCACCGAACATACGAATCAAATCGAAATACATCATTCCTCTAAAGAATTTAGCCTCTGCTATCAAATGTTTCTTCAAAATATCGTCCATATCAATAGCCGGAACTTTATCTATCACCACATTACAACATTTAATGGTCTGATAGAAATCCCGCCAAAGCAACTCAACCGGTTCATTGTATTGGTCTATCTGCATGTTGTCAACAGACGTGTATTGAATACTTGCCTGCTGGCTGTTTGCATTATCAGAAAACAAATCCTGAAGAACCCAATAATCATTATAAAAGACTCCACCATAGTTTTTGTCCCACAAACCACCTGGAGAATACCCCATAATCAAATAATTATAAATCGCATTGGTAGCAGAAATAGCATGCTGTTCTGTCCGATAATAACTTTCAGTCGTAATTTGTCCTTTGGGAACTTCATCCAAAAATCCTGAGCATGAACAGAATGTAAAAGTTCCACAAAATAAAGCTGCTAATATATATTTTTTCATAATAAAATTTCAGTTAAAAATTCATTCTTAAACCAAATTCATAAGATTTAGACATCGGATAAGAACCATAGTCTGCACCCATTGAAAGATTATTGTTCGCAAAACGGCTCACCTCAGGATCATATCCTGAATAGTCAGTGAATGTATGTATATTTTTTAGTCCCGCAAAAATAGTCAATCCCTCACAATAGAACTTCTTTATGATATTTGCCGGGAAAGTATAGCTCAACGTAATATCCTTTATTCTTAGATAGGAACCATCCTCTACATAATGATCTGACAAAATATTCCCCGCAGTTTTGGTTGTTGCACGAGGATATAAGTTTGTCGGATTATCAGGGGTCCAACGATTCAAAGCTGCAGTAGAGTTATTCTTGTATCCATCGAAGCTCTCCAAAGAAAACTTATTGAAGTTGACAATCTCATTCCCCACAGCTCCTTGCAAATAGACAGTCAATCCTAATGAAGAGTTATTTCTCAATTTAAAATTGAATGTATTGTTAAAGCCAAAAGTAAAGTCAGGATTGGCATTTCCCAGAATGAACAAATCGTCCTCATTAATAACATTGTCATCATTTTTATTTACATACTTACGATCACCATGATGTAATGTTTTTCCTGCAAAAAATGGGATTCCAGATAAATCCTCGCCTAATTGAGCAATGCCATCGGTTTTATAACCATAAATAGTTCCAATAGGTTGGCCTTCGGTTATTTCAGTCCAATAAGTGATACCCAAAATGGAATTACCTCTAAGATTTTCCTGACTTCCCGCTAAATTGGTGATTTCATTTTTATTGTATCCAAGCGTAAAATCCATATTCCAACTGAACTTACCAGCAAACGGAACTGCACCCAATGTCACTTCAAAACCTTGATTCATTAAATTACCTACATTGCTCACTACAGAATCATAACCGGTATTAAAAGCAACCGGCATGGTCAGCAACAAATCGCGAGTTTTTTTATAATAGTAGTCCGCAGTCAATGTCAGTCGGTTTTTAAACAACCCCAAATCAATACCCACATTAACTTGAGAAGTCGTTTCCCATTTCAAATCTTGATTGCTTAATGTAAAAGGAGTAAGCCCCTTTACTATTTCAGTATTGCCAAAATAAGCCTCTGCATTATACATCAAACCTTGCGAGCTATAAGGGGGAATACCTTCATTACCCACAATACCATAACTTGCTCTTAATTTTAAATTAGAAACAGCTTTCATTTCTTTCATGAAGTTCTCCTCTGAAATTCTCCATGCGCCAGCAACGGAGGGGAAAAAGCCATACTTATTGCCTTTACCAAATTTGGAAGAACCGTCAACACGTCCGGTCAAAGTTAACAAGTAACGTCCTTTATAACCATAGTTGATACGGGCCAAGTAAGAAAGCATTTGCCATTCTGCAATTCCTGAATTTGCCGCTTGGCGCAATGCACCTGATTGGATAGAATTGAACCCTAAAAACCCATCTTCAAAATCAGCTGTTGAAACAGACGAGTTTTCGGAAACGAATGCTTGGGCCGTCATACCACCTAATACGCCTAGTGTGTGATCACCAAAAGTCTGATTATAGTTAACCGTATTTTCCCACACCCAATTGTAGCCATCACGATTTCCTATATTCGCATAGCCACCATTCGATTCTGCGCGCTTCAGTTCTCCGGCTCCAAAAGATTGGTCCTTGATATAGAAATAATCTACACCGATACTTGTCTTGAATGTTAGATCCTTAATCGGCATATATTCCAAGAATGCGTTTGCCAATGTGCGGAAAGATGTATTTCTATTCTTTGCCTCTAAAGCATCTTGGACCGGATTACCTACATTGGGAGATTTCATGTTATTTTCATACGTATAATTTCCCTCAGAATCTCTTACAGGAAGTCCCGGATTCATTTCAAGCGCCCAAGAGGTTACGCTAGAAGCAAAGCCTCCTTCTGCATTAGTAACTACACCGTTCGAACGACTATAACTCAAGTTGGTTGATATACCGGCTTTTAACCATTTATTGATTTGTTGGTTCAAATTCACACGGAAACTTCCCTTACCGAAATCCGATCCTATGATAATACCATCTTGCAACAACAAATTACCAGAAATAAAATAAGTCGTTTTATCATTACCGCCCGAAACTGAAATATCATAATTCTGCATCGGAGCTGTACGGAATATTTCATCTTGCCAATCTGTATTGATTTTCGACAGATTATTCAAACCGGCAAAAACAGGATTACGTTCTACTCCATCGTTATCGGCTACCTCATTTGCTAATTCCGCCAGTTGAACAGAGTTCAACATATCCATCTTCTTTGTCACTTGTTGCAAAGTAAACTTTGCACCAATAGAAACTTTCGGCTTACCGCTCTTGCCCTGCTTCGTAGTTACCAATACAACACCATTTGCTCCGCGTGCACCATAAATGGATGTGGCAGAAGCATCTTTCAAAATTTCAATTGACTCAATATCATTAGGATTAATATTAGTCAACGGATTCAATGCAGGATTCTGTAAAGCACCCGTACTGAATGAAGAAGCATCGCTAATCACAGGAATACCATCAATAACATAAAGCGGTTCATTGTTTCCATTGATAGAGCTAGTACCACGAATACGAATTGACGTCCCCGCACCCGGTTGTCCAGATGTATTCAATACTACCACTCCAGCCGCACGTCCTTGCAACCCCTGGTCTAAAGAAGTTACCGATGTGGCTGCCAACTCGTCAGATTTAACCGTAGCAACCGCTGAAGTCAAATCACTTTTTTTCTGCACACCATATCCAACCACTACAACTTCTTCCAAGAGTTCAGCATCATCACGCAATACAATCTTAAAATCCGTTTTTGGCGTATTCATTTTTATTTCCTGCGTTTCATAGCCTACAAAAGAGATTTCAATTACTGCCTTATCGGATACCGACAAAGTAAATTTACCATCCAGATCGGAAATAGTACCATTAGACGTCCCTTTCACAATGACAGAAGCTCCAATTATCGGCTCACCGCTTTCGTCACAAATCGTACCTTTTATGTCTTTCATACCAGTCTGAGCCAAAACGATTCCACTCAACAGCATGAAAGAACAAACAACTATTGCTTTAATAAAATTCATGTTTTTCATATTTTTTTATTTATAAGATCCCGGATTACAAGTATCTATGATATAATTATCAGGATTTTCTCCTCGATAAGGAATAAAATCATCAGTCTTGGATACAGGCTCATAGGTTTCCATCACAACTTCATCCGTTGAAAAATCCGGTCCCAGCCCTGCGAGGTTCTGATGGCTTTCCAAAATCATTTTCCTGTCAGCCAACTGTACTACTTTATATTTTGTTATCATCGGAGAAGCAGTATTAAAAACACTATACTTTACCATGTACAGATATTCTCCTTTTGCTTTTTTATGCTGGCTCAGGGCGTTCGTGATATCTGCCCATTTGTCCCCTTCTTTTTTAAGGATGATGAAATATTCGTCTGTCTTGTCAGGCAGAAGATCTGTTTTTGTCAACTCAAGTCCTTGTCCTTGGTTGTAGGATTCGGGCATATCTTCGGGAACATGTCCTCCGGCAAAGCCGCTGGGATAGGAGTTTTCATCGTAGATCCAAATGTCCAGTCCCATTTCTTTCCCTTTATTGACGGCATAATGGTAGAGTGAATACCATTCGTCCGACAGATATTCTGTGATCATGCCCGGACGGGGATGGATAAACGCACCTCCGCAGCCTGCATCTTTAAAGTCTTTCAGCATACGGTCGATTTCAATTTCTGTAACTTTTCCGTTCCAAACCATAAAAGGAGCTGTACGATATTCGGATGAAGGATCGGAAAACTGGGCTTCCAGAGTGGAAAAACTGTCTGTTGTTCCCACATTGTTGCCACTGCAACCGGCCGTTCCGAAAGACAAGATTCCTCCCACAACGGCATACATAAAGTTTCTGATAATGTGTCGTGTATTCATGGTACTAATAGTAAAAAGACCTCTACCACAAAAATAGAGGTCTTTTTGTTAATATGAAAATTAATAACCTGGATTTTGTTTGAGCTGGTCATTTAATTGCAACTCGTTGTAAGGTATCGGATAAAGCAAATATTCCGGCTTTATCTGATAGGTACGTTCAGGAAGTTCCGTATCAATCGTTTTGATATATTTTCCGTAGGCAGTCATTACTTCAATAGCTTTTCCTGTTCTCAATAAATCATACCAACGATGGTTCTCAAATGCGAGTTCGTGACGTCGCTCATTGGCAACTACCTCGGCATTGATTGTTGTAACAGCAGGTAAACCTGCACGCGCACGTACTTGATTGACATAGGGTGCTGCGTCTCCTGCACGTCCTTGCTCCACCAGACATTCAGCTAACAATAACAGGCAGTCCGCATAGCGGTAAACAGGCCAGTTATCGTCTGTATTTTCTATTTTGGAGTGTGCGTGACGGTATTTATTGATAAATGGATAATTAACTGGATAATCATTGATCTTGGGATCACCGACTTTTAGTACATCAGCTACGACTAAGGCGTTTGCTGCATCCAGTGTACCGACTGCAACAGCGATAGATGGGTCGACACGCAGGTCTCCAGGTTCGTAAGAAGCGATCATTTCCGGTGTCGGAACATTCCAGCCTCCTGTCAGTAACGTACTACAATCCGGAACACCTGTAATAATTTCTGCATTCGTTGTTTTGGGAATAAAGTAGTATAACCAATCACTTTGCTGTCCCTGATCTCCCATTTGATACTGGATTTCGAAAATCGATTCTTTTCCGTTCTTTTTGGATGTGTCATATATATCGGCATAATTGGGAAGTAATTCATATCCCATATTCATGATATCTTTTAACTGCGTTTCCGCTGTTGCATAATCTCGATCTGGCTTTGTCATTAATACATAAGCGTAGAGCATTTTGGCAGCTCCTTTGGTTGCAGCACCATTTTGCGGGAATTTGACCGTCGGAAGTTTCTCTATGGCATCTTTCACATCATCAACGATGGCTGTATAGATATCGTTAACAGATGAACGAGGTAAGAATGCGTTGTCCGCTCCTGTCACTTCTTCCAGATGCAAAGGGACGTCTCCGTAGCATTGCACCAATTGGAAATACATGAAAGCACGGATGAATTTAGCTTCTCCGATCGTTTTATTTTTGAAATCATCGGGAAAAGTCGTCCCTTCAATGCGGTTCAGAATGGTGTTGGCTCTTGAAATGCCCGTATAACATGCATAATACATTTCATTTGTCCATTGGTTCTGGTCATCTACAACAAAATCCGCGATATTTTCACGATACAAGATGTGTAGACCACGGTCTGCTTTATAGCGGGTGTAATGTGTATTGTCGGAACGCATTTCTCCCATCAGGTATCCTTGTCTTGCCGATACTCCCCGTAGAGCGGAATAGGCTCCGTTCACTGCTTGAGTGAATTGCTCTTGAGTTTTAAAGAATGTCGCATCATTCGGATAATATTGAGGCGTCAGATTCAGAAAATCTTCCGAACAAGAAACCAAAGTCAACAATGCAACAACTAAACTAAATATCTTTTTCATGATCTTTCGCTTTAAATTTATAATTTGTTTTTCTTTCAGAATGAAATGTTACATCCGATACTGAATGTTCTTGGAACCGGGTAAGTTGTACGATCTACTCCTAAACCGTTCCATCCCATATCTTCATTCATGGCTATTTCCGGATTCATACCTGGGTATTTAGTGAATGTGACTAATTGCTGAGCTGTTACATATACCCGGAGTTTAGAGAGGTATTGACTCGGTTTAATCGGAATTGTATAGCCCAGAGTGATATTCTTTATGGTCAAATAAGAAGCATCATATACCCAACTGCTATTATTGAAGCGGAATAATTCCGTGGTACCGGCTTTTGTTCTCGGAACCTGTCCGTCACCCGGATTTTCCGGAGAGCGCCAACGATTGGCAACTTTTTTCAATACATTGAAACAACCGTCGATATTCAAGGTATGTTCGTAGTTTGAATTGATAATGTCACCACCTACTTGTCCACTGATCAGAATGCTCAGATCGAAGTT
>OLWC01000683.1_pt1 | contig 14024 bp, 16 predicted proteins | sample 1673911 | NCBI WGS metagenome assembly OLWC01 (sample SAMEA103958134, study PRJEB25191) | human gut metagenome
GCTTCAATAACCTTGGGGTTGTTCTGTACTTCTTCCGGTACCCCTTCAGCCAGTTTCTTACCGAAGTTGACTACCATGACATGGTCGCAGAGGCTCATGACAAGGTGCATGTCGTGTTCAATGAGGATAATGGTGGTGCCGAATTTTTCGCGGATATTATGAATCAGTTCAGTGAGCGCTGCAGTTTCGCTGTCGTTCATGCCGGCTGCCGGTTCATCCAGAAGGATGAGTTTGGGCTGTGTGGCCAGGGCTCTGGCGATTTCCAGTTTTCTCTGTTTGCCGTAAGGAAGTTCAGTGGCCAGACGGTCCGCATCTGCCTCAAGACCTACAAACCGCAGGAGTTCCAGCGCCTGCTGGCGGGCTTCCCTTTCTTCCTTCTTCTGGGAAGAGGTGTGGAGAAAGCTGGCCAGAAGGCCGGATTTCAGCCGGTCATGATGACCGACCAGAATGTTTTCCAGTACAGTCATGCCGGAGAAAAGGCGAATGTTCTGGAAGGTACGGGAAATACCCATGTTGATGATCTGATAGGGTTTCTTCCCTTCGATGGACTGGCCGTCAAAGAGGATATCCCCTTCCGTCACCTGGTATACGCCGGTGATCAGGTTGAAAATGGTGGTCTTGCCGGCGCCGTTTGGTCCGATGACGCCGAAGATTTCTCCTTTTTCTACGGAGAAGGACATATTGGAAACAGCGGTAAGGCCGCCGAACTGTTTCACTACGTTTTTCATTTCAAGAAGCATTACTGGTTTCCTCCTTCTGCAGAGGCTTTCTGCTTTTTGCTGAATTTGCGGGAAATCCATTTCACCGCATCATAGGACAGGATGCCGTCAGGACGGAAGGCCATGAGAGCTACCAGCATAAGGCCGTAGATGATATCTCTGTATTCTGCCATGGCACGGAGAGATTCCGGAACGATGGTGAGCACTGTAGCGCCCAGGACGGAGCCCCAGAGTACGTTACTGCCGCCGAATACGGTGTAAACCAGGATATCAACCACCTTGTTCCAGGAGAAGTCGGTGGGGCTGATGAAGAAGGTAGCATGGGCATAGAGGGCACCGGCCACACCGGCAAAGAAAGCACTGAAGAGGAAGGCCATCATCTTGTATTCCACCACGTTGATGCCGGTGAGGGATGCAGCATATTCATCTGCCTTTACCGCAGCCCAGGCACGGCCGATGCGGGAATGTTCCAGGCGATACCAGAAGGTTACTACTGCCACTACGATAACGAGGAGAACAATGTTCATCAGAAGCTGGCCGCCGGTCTGGGAATCGATTTCCAGAGCGTCCAGAAGACCCATGTCACTGGCGTAGTCAGAGAGAACGCTGGCCATGGAAGGAATGCCGGAGAAGCCCAAAGCACCGTGGGTGATGTCAAGGTTCAGGGCAATCACTCGAACCACTTCGCCAAAGCCCATGGTGGCAATAGCCAGGTACAGGCCGCGAAGACGAATGGTCGGAAGGCCGATAATCAATGCAATCAGAGTGGCGAAAAGACCGCCTAACACAATGCCCACAGGCATAGGTACGCCATACTGGGTGGTAACAATTGCGGAAGTGTAAGCCCCCAGGCTCATAAAGCCTGCATTGCCCAGGGAAAGAATACCGGTGCACACGGTCATGTAAACAGTGAGCGCCAGGATAATGTTAATGCATACAAAGGTGAATACCTGCAGGAAGTAGCCATTTAAAATTTCATCCATTACGGTCTGCCTCCTTTGCCTGCCTTGGAGAACAAGCCTTCAGGGCGAATGAAGAGAATCAGGATAATAATGCCGAATGCCACAGCATCACGATAGGTGGAAGAGCCATAAGCTACGGCAAATACTTCAGCAATGCCGAGGATAAAGCCGCCGGCCATAGCGCCTTCTACATTGCCCAGGCCGCCCATGATGAGGACTGCCAGACCTTTAAGACCCATGGAAGTACCCATGGTTGGTTCGATGGCATTGAAGGAAAGTCCGATGAGGACACCGGCTGCCGCACCTAAGGCAGAAGCCAGCATGACGGTAAAGGTAATGATGCGGCTGGTATTGATCCCCAGAAGACCGGCGGTCTCCGCATTTTCAGAAGTAGCTCTGACAGCTTTGCCGATTTTTGTCTTGTTCAGCATCACCGTAAGGAGAGCCATGAGAACCACAGCGGTACCCAGGGAAATAATCTGGATACCGGAAATTTTAAAGATGCCGAAGTCCATAAGACCGTTCCCGAAGGTTGCCGGGAAAGAACGGGTCTGCGGGCCCCACACCATAAGTGCCACACTTTCGAGAAATGTGGACACGCCGATGGTACTGATGAGTGGTGCCAGATGGGTGACTTTGCGGCGGCGGAGCGGACGGAGTGCAAAGATTTCCAGTCCATACCCTAATACGGCGCCGCCAATCATGGCACCAATGAGTGCCGGGAAAATGCCCAGTCCCGCTTCTGTTACGAGAAGCAGGCCGATGTAAGCGCCGATCATAAAGATGCCGCCATGTGCCATGTTGACGATGTTCAATACGCCGAATACCAGCGTATAGCCAATGGCAATGACCGCATAGGCGCTTCCCAGCGTTAAACCGTTGACAAGCTGTTGAAAAAACACGATCTTCAATCCCCTTTCCAAAATAAGAAGGCCAGGCCTTCATTTCTTATGAAAGAACGAATGGATAAAAAAACGCCCCTGCTGCAATCTGGCGTCATTGCAGCAGGGGCGAATTGGAATCCGCGGTACCACCCTGTATTTATCACTCATGAAGCAAGAGGTTTATGAAAAGAAGTCCTACAAAAAACGCCCCTATTTCCTTTCGGAAATAGGGGCGACATGCGCGGTACCACCCTACATTATACTCTGTGCTTATATCCGTAACGTGGACAGACGCCTCAGCTTACTACGTTCAACCAAGGGGCTCACAGGTGATGGTCAATACTGGAATGCACCGGCTTGCACCATCCGCCGGCTCTCTGTGCCATGGACCAATATATTCCTTGTCCCGATCATTGCTTGTCATGCCTGTAACGCAGGCGGCGTCGAAAATTACTTGGTTCACTTCCGAAACTCCCGGGTGAGGTTGTATCCTGCTTCGTACTGACTTGCACCAGCCGTCAGCTCTCTTAAACCTTCTGCACGATACTTATCCCGATCCTTGCCATTCGTTCTTTCGTGTTATGGTTGATATTATACTGCCTTGATGAAAAAAGTCAATAGGATTTTTGAAATAAATTTGTAAAGTTTTGTCGCCATGAACGGCCTGAAATGCCGCCGGCAGCATCCATTCATTTCTCCCCTATCTCCTTTCTGCCATTTATGATAAAATCACTGTAATAAACAGAGCGGAAGGCTCTGATGAAGGAGGATATTATGTTACACCAGGTTTCCATTTTCGCTGCCAATACAAAGGGCGCATTGAGCCGAATCACTTCTATTCTCGCCCGGAACGACATCAATATTTATACCATGCTGGCTACAGACAGTGCCGAATTCGGCATTATCCGACTCATTGTGGATCAGTCCGACAAAGCCAGTGAAGCGCTGGAAAAAGAAGGCTATCAGTGCCGGGTAGACCTGGTACTGGCTGTAGATATGAAATCCGATAAGCCCGGCACCCTGGACCATATCCTTTCGGACCTGCAGAATGCCAATGTCATGATCCGCTATCTCTATATTTCCTTCGACCGCCAGACCAGCTCCCCTATTGCTGTATTCTCCACCACCGAATCGGAAGCAGAAGCCTTCCTCAAAGGAAAAGGCTACCACCTGCTGGACCGTTTCTGAGAAGCAGAAAAGCCCACTTGAAACTGCGGAATATCCGCAGTTTTTTTTATTTCCCTCTATTTCACCATGCTATAATAAAAAGAGAAAGCTGCTGCATCTCTGAAGGAGGCTTTATATGAATCAGAAGGAACCATACCCCTTAAACCCGAGGGAGAAGGAGCTTCTTCATGAAGAAGAGAAGAAGCTGGGCCGCCCCCTTACCGAACTGTCCGGCGGACCGGCCTACAGTATGTGCTTTGCCTGCGGGAAAGAAAACCCTCTGGGGCTTCATCTCCATTTCTTTTCCATTCCCGGCGGCTGTCTTGCCTTCTTTACCCCCTCCCATGAACACCAGAGCTATAACGACCGCATGCACGGCGGCCTGATTATGACCCTCATGGACGAAGTGATGGGCAACTATCTCTTTTTGAATACCGGCATTCCCGCCTATACGGGAAAAATGGAAACCCGGTTCCGCACGCCCGTGCTCATTGGAGAAACAGTGAAAGTTGTGTGCCGCGAAATCCGGCGGAAAGGGCCCCTGTCGGTGATGGAAGCCCGGGTGCTCCACGAGGACGGCACGGTGGCTGCAGAAGCCACGTCTCATATGATGTTTGAACAGAAAGGATGATTCTTATGGCAAAAGAAGAAATCGTAAACAAGGTGAAAGAAGTCATGAATGCGCCCAGCTGCTACAGCGGGCTGAAAAAGGTATGTCAGGCATACCTGGATGCCGCCGGAACAGCGGATGAAGAGAAAGCCGCTGCTCTGCTGAAGAAGGAGCTGAAGGAAGATGTAAACTCCATCGACCATGTGATTCCTTTCTTTGAATCAAAAGAGGGTGCTGCATTTTTTGGCGCCGATACTGCCAGAAATCTGGCAAAGGCTGCTCATGAAGCAAAGGATAAGGGAGTAAAATACTGTATCTGCCCGGCCTGCACCGCCGGCGGCTGGCTCCTTGACCACGAAAAGGAATGGTAAGGAAACAAAAAGACTGCGAGGAAATGGCTGACCATTTTCCCGCAGTCTTTTTTCATCGCACATAAGGCACTTCCCCCGGTTTCACCAGGCCCAGGTCATCCCGGGCTTTTTTCTCCAGTTTGGCCGGATCTTCCAGTTCCTCTTTCTTTGTTTCCAGTTCCTGCTTTTCCTGGGCCAGTTTATCTCGTTCCTGGAAAAGCTGAGCTTCCTGCTGTCTGATTCTGATGTAATGGTATGCATTCTGCACCACCACAATGGCCGTAATCAGGGTCACTACCACAAAGATAATGCGCAGCACCGGGCTTCCGGGAAAAAGGCGCTTCAGGAAGGGAGCTTTTTTCTTTTTAACCATTCACTTCCTTCGGCTCCTTTCCCAGCATGCGGTTCACAAATTTATAAATAGAGGGTTCTGCTGCCAGTGCCTCATGATATTCCCTTTCCACCTTGGCAGCGGCAAAACCGTAGTCCATCCAGGTCTTCACGTCCTGCCACCGTTTGGGATCATTGTAGAGCACTGCAACAATCAGCTGTCCATCCCTTTCTGCCGAGGCCACCAGGCAGTCGCCGGCAGCCTCGGTCATGCCCGTTTTAATGCCGTTGGCTCCTTCGTAGCCGCTGGAAAGGAATTCATTCCGGTTTGCCACATTCCGGTAAATGCCATTTTTGTAGGTCATGGGATAGGTCTTTCTCTTTACAATATCCCTGAAATCAGAATTCTTCATGGCATAGACTGCAATCTTTGCCATATCCTCAGCTGTGGTGTAATGGTTCGGGTCTGTCAGGCCATTGGGGTTGGCAAAATGAGAATTTTTGGCGCCGATGGAGGCGGCCTTTTCATTCATCATTTCAATGAAGCGGTCATAGGAGCCGCCCACCGTTTCCGCTGTGGCCACAGCGGCATCATTGCCGGAAATAAGCATCATGCCGTAGAGCATCTGGTGCAGGGACAAAGGCATGTCCGGGCGGACTCCCAGGTTTGTGCCGTCCTGCTTCATGGCCCGCTGAGTAATCACTGCGTTCTGATCCAGTTTGTCCTTCCCTTCTTCCAGGGCAATGATACAGGTCAGAATCTTGGTAGTACTGGCAGGATACACCTTCAGGGTACCTTCTTTCTCTGCCAGGAGTTCTCCCGAATTACCGTCCACCAAGGCCGCCGCTACGGCTCCCGTTTTCGGCAGAGCCGGCAGCTCCGGTTTTCTGGGAGGCTCCGGGGTAATGAGAGCCAGAATGCCGAAAGCCACGCCTGCAAATACAACCGCCAAAACAAGGAGAGCCAATAATTTCTTCATAATTTAATTCATACAATCCTTTCTGCGAAAGCACAGATTTACCCCTCACTGCTTTGATTCCTTACATGTTATGCCATGGGAATCCCATGGTACCACTTCATATAATTTCTTATAAAAGCAGATTTCATGAGTAAATCAGTACTGTCAATCCTGTCAGCCGGCTTCTGGAATGGCGCCTGCCTGTACTTCGTTTTCAACGCTGCCGCCATTCTGTTTCCCGGCCTTTGCTTTCTTTTCTATCTTTTTTCTTCGGGAATCGATGTCAAAATCACTTTGTACTGCTTCGCCCCGATCTTTTGTAATCCCTTTATTCAGGTTTGCCACATAGAGCTTTCCATCTTCTGCAGATGACAGGCTGTACACCGCCGTATTTCCACAGTAAATGGTATCATCCTGAATCACCGCATCCGGTACATGGCCTGTATGGTAGAGTCTGTCCAGTTTGCCGGCCGTGAGGAAGGTCCTCTCCTTATCGGTATAGCGGCCTGCGGCAGATGGCTGGAAAGCCTTTTCACCATTCACCACGATCCAGCCGTCCTTCACATCCACATGGCCGCCGGAATACTGCTTCATCCATTTCAGGTTCTTATTGATACGGTCGCTGGTTTTGGGATGATTCCCCGGTGCCAGCACCGCCTTGATGCCGGAGGGAGAGCTTTCGCCGTACTTATCCTTCAGCACCTGCATGGAGGCTGCTCCGCCGCCGGGATTATAACCTGCTTCCACCAGGTACTGGAAGCCCATATCATCAGCCTCTTTTTCCTGGTCCTTGGTGAATACCGCATTGGCCACATAGTTGGCCGCAATATTTCCAAGGAGATATTCGCCATAGGACGCATCACTGCCAAGATAAATATCCAGCGCCGTAATCAGGCCTACACTCTTCTTCACGCCGTTCACATTATGCCGCTTTTCGCCGTGGGAAATTTCATGGGCCATCACATAGGCCAGCTCATCATCGTCAAAGGCATCCAGGGATCCTTTATTGACACAGAGCACGCCGCCCAGGCTCATGAAGGCATTGATGTCCTCGCTGGGGGACACATAGACATTGTAATTCCGCTCCACGGCGCCGGTATTCCGTATATTTTCATAAATGGACTGCACCCGGTTATCCGCTTCTGCCGATTCATACACGCCTGTCTGCTGCTGGCACTGGTCCAGAAGCTGCATCCCCGCTTTATCATCCATGCGGGTATAATAGCTGGAAATAAAAAGGAGTGCCGCCGCCCCGTAAAGAATCTTCTGGGTCGTAGTGGCTGCTTCCACCGTCACCGGCGCAGCTGCCCCCGTAAGACATACCGCTGACAGCATGGCTGCTGTCAGTTTTTTCTTCCAATTTTTCATGTTCCTGCCTCCCTGAGAAGAACACAGATGGATTTGATATATTGTACCATGTTTGGGATGGAAATGAATAGTTTGCTGTCCACCCTGGTCCCACTGTGTTTCTTTTCCACAGGAAACTCTTCCCAAACAGTTTCCTGTCCGGCTTGGCTCCACCTCTTTTCACCTCAATAAGAAACTCTTCGCTCATAGTTTCCTGCCTGTCATGGCTCCATCGCCCTTCATCTCAGCAGGAAACCTTTCGCATGCAGTTTCCTATCCGGCTTGGCCCCATCGCCTTTCACATCAACAGGAAACCTCATTCCTGTATTGCTTAAACAGCCGGTCCGTGATAAGATAGAAAAGTATGAATGTATAGAATCCATCCTCTTGAAAGGAGCTTATGTATGACAGCAGATAATCTGACCTTTTCCCTTGAAATCGATTTCATTCCTGACATTGCAGAAGGACGGAATGAATTTAAGCACAAAATGAAAGAGGTGGCCGAAAAGCATGAAGGCACCTATATCCTTGACCCCAAGGGCCGTCCCATCATTTCCGGACTGGCAAAGGATGATGTGGAAGATACGCTGAAAGACCTGGGCCTTCTGGCTTTTGGTTCCTGGCCTTCCTGCATCCTGACCTGCACCATGACCACACCGCTTCCCATCCGTTCCGTAGGCATGTCCGACGGCTGGGATATTTACACCGGAAAGAAGACCTTCTTCGCCTTCGCCCAGTTTCCTTCCGATGCCCTTTCCATTATGACCAAAGCCTGCACCTACTACCTGGAACATGAAAATTACCAGTCCATGGAAGAATTTATTGACAACATGGGCTATGAAGCCTTCCGGGATGCGGTGCTTGGAAATACCATGCCCGGCGCTTCTGAGGGAGAAGCCGGCGATTATTACGGCGGCGGTTTCGCATCCCCCGATGTGCCGCCTCTGAAGGAAGGAGATTTCGTCCGCCCGGAAAACAATATCATGCAGATTATTGAAGTCTATCCGGAAATGGGACCCTTCCTTATGGAATACGGCATGTCCTGTGTAGGCTGCTTTGTTTCCTACGATGAAAACCTGTGGCAGGCCGCCCAGTCCCATGGTATGGATGTATTTGAAATCATCGGTGAAATGAATGAGTTCATTGCAGACAAGTACAAGAAACCCCTTCTCACCAATGATACCCCCATGGAAACCATTCTCACCATGTATCCCCAGCTCCTTCCCGTTTTCCAGGAAGAAAAGATTGCCATGCCTTCTGACATGAAGACCACCATCGGCACCATGTGCCGGGACGCAGGAGTAGACTCCGCCGCCCTCATTGCCAAATGCGATGAACGGCTCCGGGGCAAAGACGAAGCCTGATGGCAGTAAATAAAAAGGATGCGGCAAATGCCGCATCCTTTTTATTTGTCTTTTACCTTTTCCAAAAACGCGCAGAGTCTTTGGAAAAAGAGTTCATTCTGTTTTTTGTCCCTCTTGGGCGGCCCTTTCAGATGATTCCTGGCTGAGCGCCTGGCCTTTCCCGCCTCATACCGTTCCATCAGAAGGGTTTCTATGTTTTCTTCCCTGTACTGCCATCCATTCTGATGAAACCCGTAGGCCTTTCTGGCAAGGACAAGTGATGCCAGGCCATAGTCCTGGGTAATCACCAGGTCCCCCTTCTTCACAGCGGAAATAATGGCCCAGTCTGCCGCATCCCGTCCCTTATCCACCAAAATGACCCGGCTTGTCCTGGAAGAAATGAGGTGGCTGGTATCGCAGAATATAAGGACCTCCAGCCCATAGAGAGCAGCTGCCCTTTCCGTTTCCGCAATCACCGGGCAGCCGTCGCCGTCAATCAGCACTTTCATACCTGTCTCCCCATAAAAAAACTGCAGGTCCCTGCCTGCAGTTTTCTCATTTTATTTCATCTTCCAGCCCGATTTTTTCAGCATGGTCACCACCGGTACAATAATGACGCCGGAAACAATGGCTTCCGGTACACCGTTCATGCCAACGATACCCATAATGGTTGCACCGACAGCTTCCACAGAAATCCCCTTGGATGCTGCATAGGGAGCACCTACCAGAAGGAAGAAGGAACCCAGGAAGAGGACGGTGTTGCAGAGAGATCCGCCTACAGCGGCAATACCAACACGAATGCCTTCCCTGCCGGGCATATGTTTATAAAGGAACCATGCAAAGAGACCGATGCACACCCTTGGAACGATGCAGATGAAAGCATCATAGAAAGGATTGTACTGCAGGGCAAACTGCAGAAGCAGACTTGGCGCCCGCAGGGTCTGGATGAAGGAGAAGAGTCCGAACAGGAATCCCACCAGCGCTCCTACCTTCGGTCCTGCCACCAGGGCACCGATAATGGTGGGGATATGAAGAATGGTGGCATTCATTACAATCAGGGGAATAAATCCGTACCCCGTAAGGCCCAGGAAAATGGTAATTCCTGCCAGAAGACCGGATACGGTGAGCTGACGGATACTTAAAAATACGTGATTCTCCTGGGGTGCATGATTAACTTTTTCCATTGTATAACCTCCGTTCTTACTCTCATTGAGATATAAGCCGTAAATTTGGCGATATACTCACTCTGCGGTCCGGTTCCTTTTCTGATACCGGCAAAGCAGAGTCCCTCTATCTGCCAACAATTATTATAGCGAACAAATTTTATTTGTCAACACTTCTCTACCTGAAAATCCATGCCGTAAGCCGACGGGCTCCCATAAGGGCAAGGCCGGTAAGCCAGAGATCAGAAAGGTAGGGAAATACGGAAAGATAGGAAGGATCCAGGTAAGCCCTCCACAGTCCGCTTCCCGTGATGCGGGAAGAAACCACCACTGGAATGAAAAGGAGGAAGAGCCAGAAAATGGCTGAAAATACAGAAGTCACCGCCCGCTCGCCCCGGGGCCCCTCAAGGGATAGAAACAGGAAAACTCCGAAAGTCATCATAGCCAGCAGAATCTTCCCATAAAATACAAAGCCGAAGATTTCCATGAGGAAGAAAGAGGCCGTAAAAGGATCCAGCCGCATGCCGCCGGCATAGTAAAGTCCCAGAAAGGAAATCATGGCCGTGCCGGGGATAAGGCCGCTGAAAAAAGCTGAGCCCAGCCATCGGGCAGCCAGGGTGTTTTTCTCCTTCAGCCGGACGTAGATAAGAGAAAGCCACCGGTCCAGGAAGAATGCAAGGATAACGAAGAAAGAAAGCACCAGGAATGATGCTGCTGCCGCAGGAACCGGGGAAGTCTTCCATATCCGGTCAATGGAGGGAAGATAATTCCAGAATACCACCATCTCTACAATCACCAGAGAAATCCAGACAGGCCCGTGAACGGCGCCCCGAAGGCCTCCCAGCTCGCTGCCCCAGCCCTTCTTCTGCACCAGGTAGAAAATCAAAGGCACCAGAAGTCCTGCTGCCCAGTAGACAATAGTACCCAGGGACAGGGAAAAAGCCGTATGAACCACAAATCCCCCCAGTCCCCAGGGAATGGTCAGCGCCAGCAGCCAGAGCAGCTGTTTTATGCAGTCTTTATTTTTACACATATTATCACCTCAATAGGTATATTGTACCACATGGGGGCAGCGTCCAATGAGAAAGGTTAATGACCCTTTGGACCGAAGGGCTGCGGATTGCCGCCGAGGCAATGAATATGAAGTCAGCGCTGCAGAATAACCTTCCCGCAGCGCACGATCATTCCAGCCAGAGCAAAGAATTCCGGTACCTGCCGATAGCAATTCCTCTGCCCATAACGATCAGCCGGAGGAAAGACTGGTGTCTGGTAATCAGTGGTCTTTGATTTCTTTCAAGCATAGGATTCCTCGGTAAGCGGATAGAGGAAAGCCGTCTCACTCTCCACCAGACCTCCGCGAAAAAACCGTCCGGATGTCCGGACGGTTTCCATTATTTCTTTATTTCTTTTTTCCTTTTTTATCCGTTTTGTCTTTCTTCCGCTTCTGGCGCATATTCTTTCCCTTGTGGCCCAGAGCTTTATGTTCCTTTTTCTTGGTAGGCTTGTACATGCCGGGGGTTACCACTTTCTTTTTCGGTTTTCCCTGTCTTACGCGCCGTACATTTCCCTTTTCATCGTAGCGAGTAATGGTTTCGGAAATGGATTTTTCCAGTTTTCGAAGGAGACTCCCATCTTCAGGGGTGGCATAGGTAATGGCAATGCCCTTTGTTCCTGCTCTTCCGGTGCGGCCGATGCGGTGGACATAGTATTCCAGATTTCTGGGAATGTCATAGTTGAATACGTGGGTAATGCCTTCCACATCCAGCCCCCGGGCTGCAATATCCGAGGCCACGAGAATCTGGGTTTTCGCCTTTTCAAATTCACGAATCACCTGGTTCCGCTGACCCTGGCTCATGTCGCCATGGATTTCATCAACCACGAAATCTGTTTCTTCCTGCAGCTTGCCTGCAATTTCATGGGCTTCTTCCCTGGTATTGCAGAAAACCACTGCCATGTAGGGATTCATTTCCGTCAGATGGCGTACCAGAAGCTTGAACTTCCTTGGTTTGGTCGTTTCATAGATCCGCTGTTCCACTGTGGAAGCTGCCGTTTTTTCAGAAACATCAATAAAAGCCGGATGTTTCATATATTTCCTTGCCAGCCGCACCGCTTCTTCGGGCATGGTGGCAGAAAAGAGGAGAAGCTGCCGCTTTTTCGGCGTTTCATCCACCAAAGCTTCGATATCTTCCCTGAAACCATTGGCCAGCATCTGATCCGCTTCATCCAGGATTACCGTTTTCACCTGGGAAAGGTCCAGACTTTTCCTCCGGATATGGTCCAGAAGGCGGCCGGGTGTATCGATAATGACCTGGGGATCCCGTTTCAGCTTCTGCAGCTGGTTTTCAATGGTCCTGCCGCCGATGATATCTACGCCGTCAAGACCGAGCTTCAGAGCAAAGGGGCGGAATACGTCAAATACCTGCTTGGAAAGTTCCCGGGTGGGGGTCATGATGAGGACCTGGGTGGCGCCCCTGTCCTTATCCACCCGCTGGATAACCGGAAGCAGGTAGGCCAGGGTCTTGCCGGTGCCTGTCTGGGATCGACCAATCAGATCCTTTCCTTTAAAAATGGACGGGATGGAAGCCTGCTGGATGGGGGTGGGCATTTTAATCCCCTGCAGTTACAAAAGGGCTGTCAAATCCTCTGCTACCCCAAGTGCTGCAAATGCGTTCATATATCCTCCTGTGACTGAAAAATAGGTATAAGCTGTAAATTTCTTTTATTATATCATATGAAACCTTCTATGTTTGAAACAGGTCATTCCTCTTTTTTCACAGCGGGAAGGGTGAAGGATACGGCCGCTCCTGCAAGGCCTGCCACCCAGAGAATCTGGAGGGCTGTCTGAAGGCCCCATATATCAGCTGCCCAGCCAACCAGGGGTGCAAACATGCCGCCCAGGGTGGTAGAAAGTCCCAGGGTCACGCCGGAGGCAAAGCCGGCATTTCTCCCCAGATAGGTCTGCCCCAGAATAACGATGGGACTATAGGGCATGAATATGGAAAGGGCCGCCGGAATCAGGAGCATAAAAGCCCATGCCAGGCTTTCTGTGTGAGTGAGAAGGAAATAGGCCGGTACCATGGAAAGAAAGGCCAGACGAATGATTTTCAAAAATCCCATTTTATCTGCCAGCACACCGCCCAGATAGGTAAAGCAGGCCCCCAGCCCGAAAAGAATGGACAGCGCTGTGGTTCCCTCCCCTTCCGTGGCCCCCAGTACGTGAATCCAGAGGAGCGGGATGAAGGTATTGCTTAAGGTAAATCCAAGAGAACGGGCCAGTATCAATACAGACAGCTTTCCAAAAGATTCCCCCAAGAACCCGGGCTTCTTCCTTTTCTGCCCGAGCCATGGCAGGGCGAAGGGAAGCCATGCAGCGGACTATGGCAAATGCCATAACCGCATTAAGGATACCGAAGATCAGGAGGGAATGGATGCCCAGCCGGTAGGCGCAGAAACCTGCCAGAAGGGGGCCTATGGCAAACCCCGCATTGCCGCCTACAGAGAAGATTCCCATGGCCCGGCCTTTCCGGCTTCCGGAAATCCGATTCACCATAAGGGCCGCTTCCGGATGAAAAAGGGCACTGCCTATGCCGCAGCAGAGGGCTGACAGAAAAAGGGACGCATAGCCCGGGGCAAAGCCTGCGAAAGAAATAGCGGCCCCGCAGATCAGAGGGCCCAGCGGCACAAACCAGGGCTTGGAAACCTTATCGGAATAATAACCAAAGAGCGGCTGCATGACAGAAGCAATGAGCACATTGGCAAAAACCAGCAGGCCTGCTTCCTGGTAAGAAAGACCGAAGCGGGCAATGAAATAGGGAAGCAGCGCCGGTATGGCGCCCTGAGACCAGTCTGTGGCCAAATGCCCTAAGGCGAAGAAGTAGACCGACGAATGCATGGAAACCTCCTTTTTCCTTTTATTATATGGCAAAGAGGAGAAAAAATCCTGTACACCTCTCAGCAGAAAAACATTTTCTTTCCAGTTTTTGGACACAAAAAAACTTCCAAGTCCAACACTTGGAAGTTCATTTTTGAGTGGTGCGGTCGGAGAGATTTGAACTCTCACGGATTACTCCACTACCGCCTGAAGATAGCGCGTCTGCCAGTTCCGCCACGACCGCATATGAAGTTAAACAACAAGTAATTAGGAAATTGTGGTGCGGCTGGTGAGACTTGAACTCACACGATCGAAAGAT